>Ga0209685_1000492_pt1 | contig 26647 bp, 29 predicted proteins | sample SaaInlV_DNA_120m_FD_184685 | JGI IMG/M metagenome (GOLD analysis project Ga0209685, IMG submission 184685) | Marine microbial communities from expanding oxygen minimum zones in the Saanich Inlet - SI075_LV_DNA_120m (SPAdes) (version 2) | ecosystem: Environmental > Aquatic > Marine > Unclassified... | reverse complement strand
CTAGAAGCAGTTGCTAGCATTTTGGAGATTACATAATGGGTTACATAGAAAATAAAATTCTTGGTAGAGATATAAACAGTGCTACTGGTACTGCCAATACTACTACTTATTTAAGAGGTGATGATAGTTGGGCAACTCCTACTGATACAGGTTTATTAAATGTTGTTGAAGATACTACACCCCAATTAGGTGGTGACTTAGCATCTAATGGTAATGATATTAACTTCGGTGATAACGATAAAGGACAGTTTGGTGCGGGAAATGACTTACAGATTTATCACGATGGTAGTAATAGTTTTATTAATGATACAGGAACAGGAGGACTTAATGTTAGAGCATCTTCTGCTATTAATCTACAAACGCCAGGAGGAGCAGCTACCTTAGCCACATTCACTGAAAATGGTTCGAGTAACTTATATTATTCAGGATCAAGTAAGATGTCTACAGTAACTGCTGGTGTGGATGTTACTGGTACAGTTGTTTGTGATGGTGCTGATTTACAGGGTAACGTTTTAGATAATCCTAAAATTAAAGACTACTCTGAAACCGTTAATGCTGACTCAGGTAGTATTACTATTGGGTCTACATTACTTAATAATGGTAATGTTATTCATTGGAGTGGTTCAGGTACTATTTCTTTTGATACTCCAAGTTCTACTTATGCGGGTGTATCGTGTACAGTAATTTGTCAAGCAGCCCCAACAATCAGTGGAACTAATGTTATTTGGAACGGTGGTGAAGCACCTACTACATCAGGTGTATGTGTTTACACATTCTTCTGTGGCATTACAACAGGTTCTACTTATAAGTGGTTCGGTGTTGAAGTTGGAAAGGATTTCGCATAATAGTATTATATAATATAGGAGTTTGATATGCCAATAGGTATCGAGAAAACAAGAGGCAGAGCATCAGCTAGTGCTTCAGTTTGGTTTGGTGATGGTAGTGATGGAAGTTATAATGCAGGTGGTGCTACCTTAACTGTTCAAAATAAGAATGGTAGTTACGATGGTGATATGGTTGTCAAACAATATACCGATTTTAACTTAACTGGTGGAACGTTCACAGCAGACCAAGCTTGTAGAGGTATGTTGATTTTGGTACAAGGTGATTGCGTCATTAACGGAACAATCAATATGAACCAGAAAGGGCCACATGCTAATCCAACTACTGGTGGTGCGTCTGATGGCGGAACAGTTCCTTCAGCTGGGCTACAATTCGCAGCACCTGGCGGGAGTAGTTCGTTTTCTAATTTCGGTGGTAACGTAGCAGGTTGCGGTAATGCTGCAGTGAGTGCGATGAGTGTTATGGATTCGTTATCAGGCAATGCTGTCGTCGGAACATTAGTTAGACAAGGTGCTGCAGGTGCTGGTCGTACTTCAAATCATAACAACGGTAATCCTGGAAGTAATGGTGGAATTGGACAAACAGGTGGTGGTGGTTCTGGTGGCATTAATAATAATGGAACTGCTGGTGGTGGATCTTACGGTTCTTGTTGGGGTGGTGGATCTGGTGGTGGTGCTGCATCTCATCATACATCTTCCGGCGATGGTTCTACTTGGGGTGGTCCAGGTGGTAATGCTACTGGCTATTCATCACACAGATGTACTGGTGGTGTAGGAAATCCAGGTGGTAATGGTTATTACATCGGAACCGCAGTTACTGGAACTGGTGGTGCAATTATCATTATCGTTGGTGGTACAATATCAGGTTCTGGTACAATAACTGCTCAAGGAATTAATAATGATGCCCATGGGGCAGTATCTGCACATGGTGGCGCATCTGGTGGTGGCAATATTTTAATTATGTCAGTTACAGACAGTTTTAGTGGTTCAACATCAGTTTCTGGTGGTGCTACTACATCATCTTGTACGTGTGGCGGCGCAGGTGGTAATGGTTCAGTACAAAGATTAACAGTGGCAGCAGCATAAACATAAAGCAATAAGGAGTAATATATGTATTATACAACTGATGTAAATACAGACGAAAAAATAAATTTAAAAGAAGCATATCCTAATTGGTCATTCCCTGGCGGAATTCCTGATGATAGTTTTATGACAGAAAATAACCTAACAGCAGTAGAAGATTCTATTGATATTATACCTGATGGTCAGATATCAATCGATGTTGATCCATACTTAGACGGTGATGTTTATAAATCATACAAATTATACAATATTCAAACAGAACCTACTGTTGATGAGTCAATAGAAAAGTTGGTAGTAGTTACTACACCATCTCTTGTTGATGATGTTTGGACTAAATGGAATGTTGTTGCTTTATCAACCGAACTAAAGTGGGACTTCGTTAGACTTCAAAGAGATTGGCAGTTAATCAATTCTGATTGGACTCAAGCAGCTGATGCGACTCAATCTGTTACTGCAGCAAAGAAAACTAAATGGGCAACTTTCAGACAAGAGTTGAGAGATATACCTACAACGTTTACTAATCCTGAAGATGTAGTTTTTCCTACACCTCCTGATGCTTTACCAGTAGTTGATTTACATTAATTAACTAAAAACTTTACTTTTCCCCCATAATATAGTATAATTTATATTATGGAAATAAAATCAATATGTATAGTTGGTGGTGGATCTGCTGGTTGGATAACAGCACTATCCATTCTGAAAAACCTACCATCTATACAACTCACACTAGTCGAATCTAAAACTATTAAAACTGTAGGAGTTGGGGAATCAACACAACCTGGAGTTTTAAGATTCTTTAATGAATACTTAGGTCTTAAAGAAAAAGATTGGATGAAATTTACTGATGCTACCTATAAAGTTGGTGGTGATTTTAGGAATTTCAACACCACATCTAAATCAGATATTGTATATCACGCACTAACAACTCAAGAAGAACAAGACGATAGCAACGTATATGATTGGGGTGTTAAGAAATTCGCACATAACCCTTTACCAAACACAGACTATTCAAAGACTTTCTTTGCCACGCATTATATGGCAGATAAAAATAAGTTTGATAAGAGATGTGGTGAAGATAGCACGTGGCATGCATTTCATTTTGATGCGTCTAAATTTGGCGAGTTTGCTAAAGAAAAAAGTTTAAAACTTGGGATGACTCATATAGAGGATTTAGTTACCAACGTTGAAGTTGATGATGGAATTATAACCTCAGTAACAACTCAAGATAACGGGAATATAGAATCTGATTTTTTCATAGACTGCACGGGGTTTAGATCTGCGTTGATTAGTGACGCACTTGGGAGCGAGTTTATTGACCTCACAGATATCCTACCAAACGATAGAGCAATAGCAACAAAGATTAAGTATAATGATAAAGAGAAAGAACTAACCCCACTAACAAGCGCACAAGCAATTGAGAATGGTTGGTGTTGGGAAATCCCTTTATGGTCAAGAATAGGTGCTGGGTATGTGTATAGTAGTTCTTTCGTTGACAAGGAAACGGCAGAAAAAGAATTTAAAGCACACCTTAAAGGTAAGTATGGTGTAGAAAGAACAAAAGATCTAGACATGCTTCATCTTAAAATGCGTATTGGTTATCAAGAAACACCTTGGAAAGGAAACTGCTTAGCGGTAGGATTATCCTCTGGGTTTGTTGAACCATTAGAATCTACTGGGTTATCATTCGTTATTGAATCCCTTAGTAAATTTATTGATTATATGAATGATCAAGATGGTAATATTAATAACTTAACAAGAGAAAGGTTTAACCGAAATTCTATTGCAGCATTTAAAGAAGTTGTCAATTTCATAACCCTACACTATCTAAATACAAAAAGAGAAGACACTCCTTATTGGAAACATATAAAAAATAATATAACACCAACTAAAGAACTACTAGATTACATACACAAATTAGAATCAAAATGGATATGGGATTATGATGAGAGTGAAGTATTCTTTAATGCGACAAATCTAAAACAAATTGTTATTGGGTTTAATATATTAAATATGGAAAACAACATCCTACTAAACCGTACGACATTAACAGAAGAATGTTTAGTTAAAAGGAAGGAAGAAATTGAATACACTCTAAGTATGTTAGAATCCACTAAAAATAAAATCATCAATGAAGTCGATTTAATGGGTAATCATCATTCAGTCTTAAAGGAAACTATACACCACCATAATTAAAATTATTATAAATAGTTCTATACAAATACATTCCGGAACTAATCAATGGCAAACCCCACTACTAGAGAAGAACTTAAAAAGTATTGTCTAAGACGTTTAGGTGCTCCAGTCATCGAGATTAACGTTGATGAAGACCAAATACAAGACCGACTTGACGATGCACTCGCATTCTATCACGACTATCACTATGATGGTACAGAGAGAACATTCTTAAAGCATCAACTAACTGCTACTGATATTACTAATAAGTATATCGCAATCCCTACTACTGTTAATAGCATTATTGATATATTCCCTTTGGGTAATAATACAAGTTCTAATAACATCTTCAATGCTAAGTATCAAATCACACTAAACGATATTCAAAACTGGACTGGTTATCAGTTTGCTAATTTTGTAATGTCAATGGAACGTGTTGCCTTAATGCAAGAATTACTTGTGGGTAGACAACGTTACAGGTTTAGTCGTCATACTGATAAATTATATTTAGATGCTGATTGGTCAAGTTTAACTGCTGGTGAGTATGTTATTATTGAATGCTACAAAGCAATGGATCCTGAAACTTATTCACAAGTTTATGGTGATTGGTGGTTGAGACGCTATGCTACTGCGTTGATTAAAAAGCAATGGGGTCAAAACCTTTCTAAGTTTGAAGGAATGCAACTTCCAGGTGGAGTTACCTTTAATGGTACGCAAATACTACAAGATGCTACTGAGGAAATTGCTAAACTTGAAGAAGAAGTAATTACTAATCAAGGTGGTTTAGTATTTGACTTAACAGGTTAATATGTCTACGACTAATCTTTACTTTAACAACTATGGAAACTTCCAAGAACAGAGTCTAATTGAAGACCTGATTATTGAGAGCATCAAGATCTATGGCATTGAGTGTTTCTACTTGCCTAGAACTATGGTCGCCGAAGATAACTTATTTGGTGAAGATGTTCTATCTAAATTTGAGAATGCATATCCTCTAGAAATGTATGTCAAATCAACTGACGGTTTCGAGGGTGATGGCGACTTCCTTTCTAAGTTTGGACTTGAGATTAGAGATGAGATGGTTCTCACTATTTCGCAAAGACGGTTCGGTGAAGAGATTGAAATTGCTGATACGACTGAAGGTGTTGGTAGACCTGCTGAGGGTGATTTGATTTACTTCCCTCTTAACGGTAAAACGTTTGAGGTTAAGTTTGTTGAGCACGAAGCAATTTTCTATCAGATGGGTGGGTTACAAACCTACGACTTACGTTGTGAATTATTTGAATACAGTCATCAAGTTATTGACACTGGTATTGCTGGTATCGATGCACTTGAAGATGATTTATCTGGTGATATGTCATTCTTCGAATTACTTGATGAAGATGGTAACGTTCTTGCGTTTGAAAGTGGCGATCAAATGATACAAGATGGATTCCGTGTTGAGACTGCAGATAAGTCTGCTAATAACGAATTCTTCCAAACTTCATCAGCAGACTTTATAGATTTTTCAGAGAGCAATCCGTTCTCTGAAGGGACAGGGTGGTAACATATGTTCGGACATTCATACTATCATAGTGCTATAAGAAAACATATTATTATGTTTGGCAATATGTTCAACGACATAGACGTTTCTCGTTTTAATAAAGCAGGAACGGCAGTACAAACTATTCGTGTTCCTATTGCTTATGGTCCAAAAGAAAAGTTTCTTGTACGTTTAAGAGATGATGCTAACCTTAATAAAAAGGTAGCAATAACTTTACCTAGACTTTCGTTTGAAGTTACGGATATGACTTACGATCCGACTAGAACGTTGAACAAGATGCAACGTAACACCAATATAAGTAAAGGTGCTGACAAAAATCGTTCACAATTTACTCCAGTTCCTTATGATATTAATATCACGTTAAGTGGTATGTTCGATAACAATGAGGATGCTGTTCAAGTTGTTGAGCAAATCCTACCGTTCTTCAGACCAGAGTGGACTAATTCAGTCAAACTTGTTCCTGAGATGAATGAGTATTATGATATTCCTACTGTATTAACTGGTATGAGTATTGAAGATGCATATGATGCAGACTTCCAGTCTAGACGTGCCATCATCTACACATTTACATTTACGGTTAAAGGTTATATCTTTGGACCAGTAAGTAACAAGGGTGTTATTAAAAGAACTATACTTGACTTTACATCAGACCTAACAGGTGGACCTGACTCTAAGATTAAATTGACTCCAGGTCTATTGGCAAACGGAAACCCTACTTCTAACTCAAGTGCGAGTATAGCAATTGGTGGTATTACTTCTAATACTGACTATGGTTATGCATTTGATAAGTTTGATTACTTTGATGGAAAGGATCGACACAATCACGACTAAACAATGAGAATATATTATGACAACAAATCTAACCAAAAACCTTAACGATATACTAGACGTAGACTCAGACTTAATTGAAACTGATACTGCGATCTCAACTGCAGTCGTACACGGTGATAAGCAAACTGACATCAACGATGACTACGAGTTTGCTAGAGAAAACCTTTACAGTGTTATTGATAAAGGTACACAAGCACTAGACTCTCTATTAGATCTAGCAAAGGTTTCAGAACACCCACGTGCTTTTGAAGTAGTTGCTACGTTATCAAAAACCTTAATGGATGCTAACAAAGATTTACTATCTATTCAAAAGAAAGTAAAAGAGTTACAACGTGAGGAAGAAGATACTGGTAGCACTAATACAGCACAGAACGTGACGAATGCTTTATTCGTAGGCAGTACTGCGGAATTACAAAAGATGTTAAAAGGATAGTATAATATACTTTAATGCACTTAAAGATTGACATAGTAGTCGTTATAGAGTATAATAAGTGATAACGACTTAATTTTAAATAGAGGATATATTATGAATGAAGATAATTGGCAGAAGATAGGGTTTACTTGTAGTTCGTTCGACTTGTTACACGCAGGTCATATTGCTATGCTTAAAGAGTGTAGTGAAAATTGTGATAAACTAATCGTTGGTCTAAACGTTAATCCTCATAAGAATGGTAGATACCCAGTGCAATCTGTGGTTGAACGTTATGCTCAATTGTCAGCAGTTAAGTATGTTGATGAGATTATCCCCTACAATACTGAAGCAGAGTTGATTGATTTACTTCAACTGTATCATATTGACGTAAGGTTTATTGGATCTGATTATAGAGATAGTTCTTTCACTGGTGACGACTTGCCAATTGATACATATTATAATAGACGTGACCACAACTTCTCATCATCTGGTTTAAAGAAACAAGTGTGTGAAAATCAAGCAACTAGAATGTTAGACGGTGATGTAGTAAAGGATAATGATACTTATACTATTGTGGATAATACAGATCTAGAACAACTAACCGTTTCAACCACAATACTTAAACCAAGTCAAGAAACATCTGGTCACAGTCACGAAGGTATTGAAGAAGTTTATACATTCCTATCTGGTCAAGGATCTATGATTATTGGTGATTTGGAACATCACATTGAAGCAGGTAAAGCATTTATTATTCCAGATGGGGCATATCATAAAGTATATAACAAGTCTGATGATGAAGACTTAATGTTCATCTGTGTATTTAATCAAAGACGTAACCACTAAAGCATTACTACTAACGTCCATTCTATTCTTGAGTGGATGTTCAACGTTTGATATAATATCGTCTTCACTAAATGCAGTACAACTTGTTGCTGAAGAACCAAACGCAGTTGTCAAGAAAAAGGTGAAGAAGGTTGAACCAGTTAAGAATTGGAATCCACCCAAAGTAACTCCAATCATCCCAACTAAAACAGAAACACCTAAACCTACTAAGGAAGAAAGGAACTTTCCTTGGTGGGCATTCATATTAGCAATCGTCTCTGGAACGGCATATCTTATAAATATGGTAAAACATAATAACAAAAGGTGATTATATGATTCCAGTTGAATTGATAACAATGGCAGGTGGTGCTGCGATGGGTGGTCTATTTAAGTTTATGGATGCTGCTCAGAAAGCAAAACGTGAGCAACAGAAACTTCTAATTGAAAAGATTAATGCCGAGCAAGAAGTTAAAGCAAAAGACAGAAAATCTGCTACCGAGTCTGCCGATGCTGCAGCAAAACGTACAAGTGATCCATTCTCAAAACTAACAAGACGTATCTTTGTATTAACAATGTTATTCTTAGGTGGTTGGGCAATGATGGGCGCTTTGACTGGACTAGATATTGTAGTTCCAGTTACACAAGAACAAGGATTCAGTTTCCTTGGTCTAATTGATACTAAGAAAACAGTTACTGAATTCTATACATTCGAAAATGCTATTGTACATTTTGAATGGTTGAAGATTTCTATACTTGCCGCAGGTTCATTCTACTTAGGTAAGTCTTAATGTTTGACTATCAAGCAAAGGTTAAACGAGTTGTTGATGGCGATACACTTGATGCTTATATTGACTTAGGTTTTGATGTGTGGACCACCAAACGAATTCGATTTATGGGTATTGATACTCCAGAATCCCGCACACGTGACTTGACTGAAAAACGTTTCGGTAAAGGTGCTAAGCATAGATTAGTATCTATCCTTGAAGCAAACGATAATGTATTCACACTCAAATCGCACGGCACTGGAAAGTTCGGTCGTGTGCTAGGTGAGTTATTTGTTGATGCATTTGAATGTTCTGTCAATGATCAAATGATTACTGAAGGTCATGCTGTTGCATACTTCGGTGGTTCAAAGCAAGAAGTCAAAGACGCACTTCTAGAAGCACGAAACTTATCTACAGAATACGTGCATAAACATATTGAAGAAATTAAATAATGAGTAACACATGGGTAAAAACTATCTAGGTAACACCAACCTCAAGGGAAAGGGTCAAAAGTTTAACTGGACTAAGAAACGGTTAAAAGAGTACATGAAGTGTGCTGAAGACCCTATATACTTTGCTGAGGAATACATTAAGATCGTGCATGTCGATCACGGGTTAATCCCCATTAAAATGTATGAGTATCAGAAAGAGATAACCAACCTCATCACGGACAACCGTAGAGTTACCGTTGTTACCTCAAGACAAGCAGGTAAAACTACTGTTGCTGCTGCAGTTATCCTACACTACGTTCTATTCAACGAACATAAACTCATAGCATTACTTGCTAATAAAGGTGACAGTGCTAGAGAAATCCTTGACCGTATTAAGATTGCATATGAAGCATTACCTAAATGGTTACAGCAAGGTGTTGTAGAATGGAATAAAGGTTCTGTTGAATTTGAAAATGGTTCTAAGATTGTTGCAGCGGCTACTTCCTCGAGTGCTATTCGTGGTAAGTCAGTATCATTTCTATACATTGATGAGGCAGCCTTTGTTGAAAATTGGGAAGAGTTTTCTAGTGCGGTACTACCTACAATTTCGTCTGGTAAAACTACTAAGACATTATATACTTCTACACCAAATGGTTTAAATCATTTTCATAAAACTTGTAGTGGTGCTAAGGAAGGCACTAACGGATTTAAATTTGTTGAAGTTCCTTGGCAGAAAGTTCCTGGACGTGATGCTGAATGGAAGCAGGAAACTCTTGCTGCTATGGATTTTGACACACAGAAGTTTGCACAAGAGTATTCGTGCCAATTCCTTGGTAGTTCTAATACCTTAATTGATGGTGGCAAACTAAAAACACTTGTATCATTGACACCTATTAAAGAAGGACAAGGCATTTCGATGTATGTTGAACCTGAGAAAGACCATGCATATGCATGTGTAGTGGATGTGTCAAGAGGTAAAGGTTTAGATTACTCAGCATTCCAAATTATAGATGTATCTGAAATGCCATATAAACAGGTGTGTGTATTCAGAGATAACTTTGTGACACCTGTTGAATATGCCGAAATCATATATAGAACTGCTATGTTATATAATGAGGCAACTTGTTTAATTGAGATTAATGATATTGGTGAGCAGGTGTCTGAGTTATTACACTACGAATTTGAATATGAGAATATTCTATTCACTGAAAGTGCTGGACGTGCAGGAAGAAGAATCTCAGCTGGTTTCAGTAAAGGTGTTGATAAAGGTATAAGGACAACTAAGACTGTTAAGAGTATTGGTTGTTCAATCTTAAAGTTATTAGTTGAACAAGAGCAATTAATTATTAACGACCACAATACAATTGAAGAGTTATCTAGATTCTCAAGGAAAGGCAGTTCGTATGAGGCAGAGTCAGGAACTCACGACGACTTAGTTATGTGTCTTGTATTATTTGCATGGTTAAGTAACCAAGCATACTTTAAAGATATAACAGATATTCAAACCTTATCTAAACTAAGAGAAAGAACAGAAGAAGAATTGATGAGTGATTTATTGCCTTTCGGTATTGTAGATGATGGTATTGTAGAAGATGACATAATTGAACTTCCACAACATAATGATTGGATGAACAGTTCTGAGGATAGATTTGACTCGGGATGGTAAATACTATTATATTATAAATAAAAGCATAGAATCAAATTAAAAAGCAAACACAGGAGAACCTAATATGCCTTTCCAAGTAAGTCCAGGTGTTAATGTAAGCGAAACCGATCTTACAACAGTCGTACCAGCAGTAAGCACCACAGAAGGTGCAATCGCAGGTCATTTTAGTTGGGGTCCAGTTAATCAACGTGTTTTAGTTGATACTGAAGATCGTTTAGTAGACATTTTCAACAAACCTAACGCAAATACTGCAGATGATTTTTTCACTGCAGCAAACTTTCTTTCATATGGTAGTGCATTATACACGGTTCGTGTAGTAAATGGTGCTAACAATGCTACTTCAGGTACAGTTGGTACTTATGTTGAAGGTGAAGACTATTACAATGAAACATATGCTAATCAATCACTTCACGGTGACTGGGTTGCTAAGTATCCTGGTGAATTAGGTAATTCATTAAAGGTATCTGTATGTCAAACTGCAGCAGCATGGGAATCCACGGTTGCTACAAGTTACTATGCTACTAGAAACAGTGATACTGTCTCTCTCGCTGGTAGTGGTATTGGTGCTTCAAATACTGAAACATCTTTCGTAGTTGGTGATATTCTTTTACTTGGTCCAGATAAGGAACAAAGAAAAGTTAAGACAGTGTCAGGTAACACAGTTACATTGACTTCTAACTACACTGGTAATACAGTATCAAATTATACTACTGACATTACTAGACGTTGGGAATTCTCAAATAACTTTGATTCTGCTCCAGGCACTTCTACTTTTGCCACTGATGTAAGTGGTGTTACTGATGAAGTACACGTTGCTGTTGCTGATGAAGACGGTGTTATCACTGGTGCTTCTGGTTCAGTTCTAGAAGTATATGAAGGTTTATCGGTTGCAACTGATGCTAAGACTGATCAAGGTGCTAGCAATTACTACAAAACTGTTATCAATCAACAATCAAGTAATATTTGGTTTGGTGCTCATAACTCAAGTTTAACTAACAGTGGTAAGAAAGCATCTGGTTTAACGTTTGCTGGTAATGCTCTTCCAGTATCTTCTAGTATGACTAACGGTAAAGATGGTTTAACACCTTCTTCTGCTCAAAGGATTGCTGGTTATGATAAGTTTAAGTCTGCTGAAGATGTAGATATCTCGTTAATTCTAGGTTCTAGTGCTGATGCGACTACAGCAGAACATATAATCACTAACGTTGCTGAGGTTCGTAAAGACTGTTTAGCAGTCATCTCACCTGAACGTGCTGATGTTGTTAATAACAATGGTTATGAAGGTAAAGAACGTGATGACATTATTTCGTTTAGAGATAGTTTAACATCTTCTTCATATGCAGTTATGGACTCAGGTTGGAAATACCAATATGACAAGTATAACGATGTTTACCGTTATGTGCCATTGAATGCTGATACAGCAGGTCTAATGGTTCAAACCGATTCAACTCGTGACCCATGGTTCTCTCCTGCTGGATTTAATCGTGGTAACGTTAAGAACGTTGTACGTTTAGCATACAATCCAACTAAGGCAGATCGTGATCAATTATATAAGAAAGGTATTAACCCTGTAACTACATTCCCTGGACAGGGTACTGTATTATATGGTGATAAGACTATGTTATCTAAACCATCTGCATTTGACCGTATTAACGTTCGTAGATTGTTTATTGTTCTTGAGAAAGCAGTTAGTACTGCATCTAAATTCACTATGTTTGAATTCAATGATGACTTTACTCGTGCTCAGTTTAGAAACTTAGTTGAACCATTCTTAAGAGATGTACAAGGTAGACGTGGTATTACAGACTTTAAAGTAGTTTGTGATACTTCAAATAATACTACTGGTGTTATTGAAAGAAATGAGTTTGTAGGTGATATTTATGTTAAACCTTCTCGTTCTATCAACTTTATTCAGTTAAACTTTGTTGCAGTTAGATCTGGTGTAGAGTTCTCTGAGATTGTTGGACGTTCAACCTAAATAGAATATAAAGGAGAAATAATATGGCATTTAATGTAAATTCGTTTTCGGGTGCACTAAAAGAGGGTGGAGCAAGAAATGCTCTATTCGAGGTAACAATCACTAACCCGATTGACGGTGCTGCCGATGTTCAAGTTCCATTTATGGTTAAGTCTGCTCAAATTCCTGCCTCAACTTTAGGTACAATCGAAGTTCCATACTTCGGTCGTCAAATCAAGTTAGCAGGTAACAGAACTTATGCAGAATGGACACCGACTATTATCAATGATGAAGACTTCGCGATTAGAAATAATCTTGAGAAGTGGTCAAACGCAATCAACTCTGCTCAAGGTAACTTGAGAACTGCTGGTGGTTCTGCCCCATCATTATATAAGTCTAATGCACAAGTAACACAGTTTAGTAAGACTGGTGAAGTTTTAAGAACATATAACTTTGTTGGTCTCTATCCTTCTGAAGTTTCTACAATTGACCTATCATGGGAAACTGAAGGAATTGAAGAGTACACTGTAACATTCCAGTATGATTACTGGGAAGTTGTTGGTGGTTCAACTGGCGATGCTGGCGGTATCTAATACCGTTTAAAGTGATTCCAGGGTATATAAATATACATATACCCTTTTTATTATAAGAGAGAAAAATATGGCTATCGACTTATTCGGTTATTCAATCGGCAAAAAGGAGGAAACCCCTCCTTCAATTCAATCATTCGCACCACCCACTAACGACGATGCTGCAGTTGCAGTCACCGAAGGTGGATTCTTTGGTACGTCTATTGATATGGAGCAATCCACTAAGACTGAGACAGTCCTTATTACTAAGTATAGGGATATGTCACAACAACCTGAGTGTCAACGTGCAGTTGATGATGTTATTAATGAAGCAATCATTAGTGATGAAGACGGTTCTCCAGTTGAAATTGTTCTAGATGACGTAGACCAACCAGACGAAGTTAAGGATCGTATTCGTGAAGAGTATGAAGGCATCCTAAAACTTCTACAATTCAATACCAAAGCATATGACATTTTTAGTAAATGGTATGTAGATGGTCGTTTGTATTATCATCTAATGATTGATACAAAGAAAACTAAAGAAGGTATTCAAGAGATTCGTTACATCGATCCACGTAGAATTAAAAAGGTACGTGCAGAGAAACGTCAGAAAGAAGCACCTCTTAACTCTAAAAACATATTCAATAAGAAGTACAACGAATATTATATCTACTCACCTAAAGGTGTTAAAGCAGGTAACGAGGGTGTTAAGATTGCTACTGATTCAATTGCTTATGTTCATTCAGGTATATTGAACGGTGACAATTCTGCTGTATTGGGGCATCTACATAAAGCAATCAAACCATTAAACCAATTACGCATGCTGGAAGACGCAACGGTTATCTACCGACTTGCTCGTGCTCCAGAACGCAGAATCTTCTATATTGATGTTGGTAACTTGCCGAAGGGTAAAGCAGAACAATATCTAAGAGATATGATGGCGAAGCATAAGAATAAACTTGTGTACGACGCAAACACTGGTGAAGTGAAAGACGATCGTAAGTTTATGACTATGCTTGAGGATTACTGGTTGCCTAGACGTGAGGGTGGTCGTGGTACTGAGATTACTACACTTCCTTCAGGTCAGAACCTTGGTGAATTAGATGATGTATTATATTTCCGTAAGAAACTATACGAATCGTTAAATGTTCCATCAACTAGACTGGAATCAGAAGCACAGTTTAATATGGGTCGTGCTAACGAAATTACTAGAGATGAGTTAAAGTTTAGCAAATTCATCAAACGTCTTAGAACTAGGTTCTCTGAGTTATTTAATATCATCCTTGAGAAGCAATTACTATTAAAAGGTGTTATCACTAAAGCAGAATGGTTAGAGATGAAAGACTCTATCAATTACGATTTTATGGAAGATAACTACTTCGCCGAACTTAAAGAAGGTGAAGTGCTTAGAGAACGTCTATCACTATTACGTGATGTTGATGAATACACTGGTAAGTATTACTCCACCGAATGGATTAGAACTGAAGTTCTTAAACAGAGTGAAGATGATATTAAACAGATTGATAAGCAGATTGAAGCAGAAGCACCTGAAGAGGGTGAAGAAGAAGATGAGGACTTCTAAATATTATAAATATTCAAAAGGAGAATTATATGAGCGAATACACTATGAATGATGCAGTATCAATGGCAGGTGATGGTAATGCATCACAATTTAAGGATACGGTAGGTTCTCTTTTAATGGACAAAATTAAAGATTCAGTTGCAATTAAGAAACACGAAGTTGCTGCTAATTTTATGAACGATATAGAGGACAGTCAAGATGAAGACATTTAAAAGTTTTATTAACGAAGGGTCTATTGCCCAAGACTACGTCGCACCGAAAGATAGTGATGATGAAGTAAAGGATATCAAACCCCGTTCTAAGGGTGAGGAAGACTTTAAAAATACACATAAAATGACTCACACTAAGCACCCTGTTGCTGGTGATCATCAGTTTGATGGTTCTATCAAAGGTATTAATGAAGATGTTGAACTTAATGAGAAATCGTATAAACAAGTTTTTGATTTAAAGAAAGGAAGTGCTCGTGTACGTGCATTCTTATACAATGATGGTGAGTATGTAGCATATTTCACTGGTAATGGTGAAACTTCAGTTGGTATTCCTGGAAACAAACTAGATAAAAAATGGTTGAAAACTAAATTAGATAAGTTTTCTAAGTCAGGGTTAATTGGTGAAGAAGTTTGTGCATGTAGTAATGAGAAAGAAGCATATGATAAGGCATCTGAAAACGATAGTCCTAATGCTGGCGCATTACAAGACAAACTTAAAGCATGTATTGAAAGAGAAAAGTCACAGAACGAATCAGTTGAAGTTAATGAAGATGCTTGGTCTGACTTACAAACTATTGTTAAAACACTTGCATCAAAGAATTCATCAGGAAAGGTTAAATTTGCTAACGGTAAACAAGAAACAGTTGATATGGGAACTGCTAAACAAATCGTTACAGTTTTAAATAAACTCAACCCTAATAATAAGAAGAAAGCAATTGCTACACTAAACAAAGATCCTGCTGGATTGATGAAAGTGTTAGACATCGTACATAAGGCATAATATGAAACCATTAGCAAATACAGTAGCAACAGGATCAGCAACTAACGTATATAAAGCAACTGCTGTTTATATTGCTAACGACGGTACTGCTAGAACTTTAACGGTTGCTAACACTGCTATCGATAACGGTAACGGTCAGAATGGAAATTACGCAGGTGGTTCTGTTACAATCAGAATCCCAGCAAACGGTTCATTAGTTATTCGTAAACGTCCTAATGATACTATAATTTGTAATGCTGCAACTTATGCTACGGCAGTTGCAGAGAACGGAGCATAACTATGAGATTATTATCAGAAGTACACGAGGATATAAACTATATCACAGAAGCAAAGGAAGATGGAAAGGATAACTTTTTCATTGAAGGCGTGTTTATGCAAGGTAACTTTAAGAACCGTAATGGTAGAGTTTACCCAACTGAGATCTTAGAGAAAGAAGTTGCTCGTTACAACAAAGAATATGTAGACAAGAATCGTGCTTACGGTGAACTTGGTCATCCACAAGGTCCGACAATTAATCTAGAGAGAGTATCTCATATGATTACTAAGTTGGAAAGAGATGGCGATAACTTCGTAGGTAAAGCAAAGATTATGACCGAAACACCTTACGGTGCTATCGTTAAGTCATTAATAAAAGAAGGTGCTCAATTAGGTGTTTCGTCAAGAGGCATGGGAACACTTTCTGCAGGTAAGGGTGGTGTACAACAGGTCGGTAAGGATTTCTATCTAGCAACTGCTGGTGATATCGTTGCTGATCCAAGTGCCCCACTTGCCTTTGTCGAGGGTATTATGGAAGAAAGGGAATGGATCTTCGAAAATGGTATCTGGTCAGTACAGCAAGCAGAGAATATGAAAGAGCAGGTGATTAAAATGTCTGTTCAAGAAGTAGAAGATAAGAAGTTTAAGATCTTCGAAACCTTTCTAAACTCTCTGAATAAGTAAAATAGTTATTATTATAAATAATTGTTAATATAAAGAAACTTTTTAATAGGAGCATTCAAAAATGTCTGAAAAAGAATTAAACGAATTAGAGTTAGAGGAAGCGAAGGCATCATTTGGTGTGGATGCTGAAGTACCAGATCCGAAGACTAAAGAAATGACACCTCCAGGTGCTAAACCTGAAGATGAAGATAAGAAAGATAACCCAAAGCAAGGTTCATCTGTTAAGAAAACTAAGGTTGCTATGGTTACTGCCATGGTTGATGCTGTTAAAGGCATGAAGAAAGAAGACCTTGAGCATTCTTATAAAGATATCATGGCAGCATTACAAGTTGAAGGTTTTGAAAAAGACGATGAAGACGAAGATGATGCTGACGATAAAGATGATAAGAAAAAGAAGAAGTCTATCAAAGATATCAAGAAGATTGATACTGATGACGTAGATGTTGCTGAAGATATTAAAGCAATGTTTAACGGTGAAGACTTATCTGAAGATTTCATTGCTAAAGCAACTACTATCTTTGAATCTGCAATCGTATCTAAAGTAAATGACATTTTAGAGTCAGTTACTATTGACATGGAAGCAGACCTTGAAGTTGAGAAAGCAGAAATTACTGAGTCTTTAACTACTAAGTTAGATGACTACTTAGAATATGTTTCTGAAGAATGGATGAAGGAAAACGAACTTGCTGTTGAAACTGGCATCAAGAACGAAATTACTGAAAACTTTATGACTGGTCTTAAAGACTTATTCACTGAAAACTACATTGACATTCCTGAAGAGAAAGTTGACTTAGTAAATGAAATGGCATTGAAGTTAGAAGAAATGGAAAATTCTCTTAACGAAGAAATGGAAAAGAACATTGAACTAAAGAAAGATATTACTGAATCAAATCAAAATGAGATTCTAGCAAATGTTTCTGATAGTTTAACCGAATCACAAGCAATCAAACTTAAATCACTTGCTGAAGGTGTAGATTTTGATAATGCTGATTCTTATGTAGAAAAACTTGAAACACTGAAGGAAAACTACTTCCCAACGGAAGAAGTAATTGCTGAAGACCTAGATGATGAACCTCTGGAAATTGATAATGATGTAACATCTGTTGATCCAGAAATGTCTGCTTATATGAGTGCTATTACAAATAGTATTCGATAAGTTTAAATTTTTAAAAAATACAAATAACGGAGAAACAAATGACTCAATCAAACTTGCTAAATAAGTGGCAGCCAGTTCTTGAGCATCCTGAACTAGATAAAATCACGGATGCACACAAGAAGGCAACTATTGCTACTTTGCTAGAAAACCAAGAAATCGCTGCCAGAGAGCAGTCTAATCAAGGTGGCAACTTTGCCCCTACTTTACTAGGTGAAGCATCACCTGCAAACGCTATGGGTGGTTCTTCATCTACTGCATCTGCAGGTAACGTAGATATCTTCGATCCAGTGTTAATATCACTAGTTCGTCGTTCTATGCCTAACCTAATTGCATATGATATCGCTGGTGTTCAACCAATGACTGGTCCTACTGGACTTATCTTTGCTATGCGTTCTAAGTACTCTTCACAAAGTGGTACTGAAGCAATGTTCAATGAAGCAAATACTTCATTCTCTGCATCTGCTTCTGGTAATACTGCTTCATTAGGTGTTGCTAACGGTGCTGCAGGTACTGCTCAAACTGGTTCTGATCCTTCGGATCGTGCTTCTGGTTCTGGCTATACTGTTGAAACTGGTATGTCTACTGCTGATGCTGAAAAACTTGGTGATACTGCTAATAACGGTTTCAACGAGATGGCATTCTCAATCGAGAAAGTTGCAGTTACTGCAGTTACTCGTGCGTTGAAAGCAGAATACACTATGGAACTTGCTCAAGATCTTAAAGCAGTACATGGTTTAGATGCTGAGACTGAATTATCTAACATCTTATCTGCTGAAATCCTTTCAGAGATTAACCGTGAAGTAATTCGTACAATTAACTACTCTGCTGTAGCAGGTGCTCAAAAGAACACTACTACTGCTGGTACTTTCGACTTAGATACTGATTCTAATGGTCGTTGGTCTGTAGAGAAGTTTAAAGGTCTTATGTTCCAAATCGAACGTGATGCTAACGAAATTGCTAAAGCAACTCGTCGTGGTAAGGGTAATATTATGATCACTTCATCTGATGTTGCTTCTGCACTTCAAATGGCTGGTGTTCTAGATTACACTCCTGCGTTGAATAACAACTTACAAGTAGATGATACTGGTAATACGTTTGCTGGTGTTATGAATGGTCGTATCAAAGTTTACATTGATCCGTACTTCTCAGATGCAACTAACAACTACTACACAATGGGTTACAAAGGTTCTTCTGCATTCGATGCTGGTATCTTCTACTGCCCATACGTTCCTTTACAAATGGTTCGTGCAGTTGGTGAGAACTCTTTCCAACCTAAGATTGGCTTCAAGACTCGTTACGGCATGGTTTCAAACCCATTTGCTACTAACGATGCTAATGGTGTTGCTGCTCGTTTAGGTACTGGAGATGGTAACATCTACTACCGTTTGACTAAGATTACTAACTTAATGTAATCACTAGTTAAACCCTAGATAAAACCTCAACTTCGGTTGGGGTTTTTTTTCGCATTCTTTTCAGTGTTATAAATAGGTTTGTAATGTTGTGTAGCAATTCCAATATAGGAGAAATATATGGAATTGAATAGTTTAGGCTATGCACTAAATACATTGTACTTCCTTGTCTCAGCAGTCTTAGTGATGTGGATGGCAGCAGGTTTTACAATGTTAGAAGCAGGATCGGTTCGTTCGAAGAACGTAACTGAGATCCTTATAAAAAACGTAGCACTTTATAGTGTTGCGTCATTAACCTTCTTGTTTGTGGGTTACGAATTAATGTACGGTGGATGGAATGCTCCAGAAGACCACGCATTGATGAGTGACTTTTTCTTTCAAGTAGTATTTGTAGCAACAGCAATGTCAGTGGTTTCTGGCGCTGTTGCTGAACGTAAGAAACTATGGTCATTCTTAGTTTTCGCAGCAATCTTTACTGCTGTGATTTACCCAATTCAAGGTTCTTGGAGTTGGGGTGGTGGCTGGTTGTCAGAAGTAGGATTCTTTGACTTTGCAGGTTCGGGAATTGTACACATGGCAGGTGCTGCAGCTGCATTAGCGGCAGTACTACTAATTGGTCCACGTAAGGGTAAGTATGATAAGAACGGAAATCCCGTTGCTATCCACGGTTCTAGTACAACGCAAGTTGCTCTAGGTACACTTATTCTTTGGATGGGCTGGTTTGGTTTTAATGGTGGTTCACAGTTAAGTATTTTAGGATTAGACAATGCTAACGCAGTTGCTCAAATCTTTGTTAATACTAATACTGCGGCTGCTGCAGGTTTACTGAGTGCAATGGTGCTCTCAAAACTTTGGTTAAAGAAGACCGTTTTGAATGTGACTCTGAATGGTGCATTAGCAGGACTGGTAGTTATTACAGCAGATCCTCTAACACCTTCACCTGAAATCGCTGCATTATATGGTGCGATTGGTGGTTTGATTGTTCCTATTTCTATGGCATTGCTAGAGAAGTGGGGTATTGATGACCCAGTGGGTGCAATCAGTGTTCACGGAGTAGCAGGTATTGTGGGACTAATGTTGGTTCCAATTTTAAATACTGATGCTACATTATATGGACAAGCAGTTGGTACTGGTGCAATCTTCGGATTTGTATTTGGTACTTCACTAATTGTCTGGTACTTACTCAAAAAGACTATTGGTCTGAGAGTAGGTGAAGATGAAGAACTTGCTGGTTCTGATATGTGGGAGACTGGTTCTTCTGCTTATCCAGAATTTATGGATAACAGCAAGTAGATCTTTAATCATTGTTACGCAACATGCCCAATCCCTCTTAATTGAGGGATTTTTTTCGTGTTATAAATATAGTACAAGGAATTTACCCGACACATTATGCCTACAGAACCTACTAACAAAAGTTTACTATCCCCAATTGGATTCAGATTCACAATCCAAAAACTTCCTCACGTAAACTATTTCTGTACTGCTGCATCTATTCCAGATATGGCACTTGGGCGTATTGACAGTGTTACGAACCCCTTCAACAAACTACCTATTCCGTCAACTAAATTAGAATTCAGTGATTTGTCTATCAAGTTTAAGATTGATGAGGATATGAAGAATTACCGTGAGATATTTGATTGGATGAATGCTTTAGGATTCCCTGACAGTTATGACCAAAAGTCTAAATGGGCAGATACATATTCTGATGCTTCATTAATTATTATGACTTCTCAGTATCAACCTAATATTGAAATTAAGTTTATTGACTTGTATCCTTCTAATCTTGCATCAGTTGAATTTGATATTTCTGGTTCTGATATTGAATTCTTATCTGGTGATGTAACATTTAATTATCGTTCTTATCAGATTAACTCTATAACATAGATTAAACCTTTTCAAAGAGGCACACCTCTATTATACTACTAAATCGGTGATAAGTAAAGTTTTAAGGCAATTAATTTTATAGAGTGTAACTTTACTTCTAATACCTTTTAAGGTATAATTATATTATGAACATCGAACAAATCGTTTCTGAATGGAACAAAGACTCAAAAATAGATGACACTGAATTAGGATCTGAAAGTTCTAAGATCCCAATGGTGCACAACAAGTATCTTAAATACTATATGGGTGAACGTGTACAACTTATTAAGTTAAAGGGTAAGCATAAGAAAACTCATAGAACCTTGCTTGAGTATTACCTTGGTGAGTTAGATAGACACGAATTACAAGAGATGGGTCGTGAGCAATTCTTTAAGAAGTTATTGAAGAATGAAGTCGGCACCTATATTGAGTCAGATGATATGTTTATCGAATCTACAATCAAGGTTGCTATGCAAGAGGAAAAGGTTTCTTACCTTGACTCAATTATTAAAAGTTTAAACAATCGTGGGTTTCAGATTAAGTCAGCATTAGATTGGATGAAGTTTACCTCAGGTGGTTAATGGATATTATTGATATACACAAGAGGGATGAAGTTTATTTGAAACTTGAATGCGACCGTGGTGTTGCTATGGAGTTATCAGAGTTCTTCACGTTTGAAGTTCCAGGTGCTAAGTTTATGCCTGCAGTGCGTAATAAGATTTGGGATGGTAAAATAAGATTGTTCAACGTAAACTCTATGCAAATCTATGTTGGTTTACTTGAACACATTAAAAGGTTTGCTAAGGATAGAGATTATCAAGTAAACATACACGATGGTCTTGAAGATACAATGGATATCCCATTGAATGGACTTGAGAAATTCCTAACTGAGAAACGTTTCAAACCCAGAGATTATCAGTTGCGTGCGGTTGCTCATGCTATTAGAAAGAACAGAGCATTAATTCTATCTCCGACTGCATCTGGTAAATCATTTATCATTTACTCACTACTAAAATACTATTTAAGAAAGGAATGTAAGAAGGTTTTAGTCATCGTTCCAACCACTTCTCTGGTCTCACAGATGGATTCTGACTTCACTGATTATTCAGATGGTACGTTTCACGAAACTCATAAGATAATGGCGGGTCAGGATAAGCAGCATCCTACTGCAAGGGTTTTTATTTCCACATGGCAAAGCATATACAAACTCCCGAAGAAATACTTTGACCAGTTTGATGCGATCGTAGGGGACGAGGCACACCTCTTCAAAGCAAACAGTTTAACTAAGATTATGGAGAAATTAACTGATTGTAAATATCGGTTTGGTTTTACTGGAACGTTAGATGACACCCAAACAAATAAACTTGTACTTGAAGGTTTGTTTGGTCCAGTAATGAAAGTTGTTACAACTAAAGAATTGATCGATAAGAAAACTTTATCAGAGTTTAGAATCAAATGTCTGGTGTTGAAATATCCTGAGTCTGAACGTAAACGTCAAAAGAAAACTACATATCAAGAGGAGATGGATTTTCTAGTAAGCAATACTCATAGAAATAACTTCATCAAGAACTTGACAATTACCCGAAAAGGGAATACACTATTACTATTCCAGTACGTTGAAAAGCATGGTAAGAAATTGTATGATATGATTAAAGAGGAATGTCACGATGACAGAAAAGTATTCTTTGTACATGGTGGTGTTGATGCAGATGAAAGAGAAGCAATTAGAGCAATCACCGAAACCGAAAAAGACGCAATCATTATTGCTTCGTATGGCACATTCTCTACAGGTATCAACATCAAACGTCTTCATAATATTATTTTTGCTAGTCCTAGTAAAAGTAGGGTTCGTAATCTTCAGTCAATTGGACGTGTATTAAGAAAGGGAGATGGTAAAGATACTGCCACCCTTTATGATATATCAGACGACCTAAGTTGGAAGTCATATCATAATCATACATTAAAACATTTTGCTGTTAGGATTAAGATGTATAACCAAGAGGAATTTGATTATTCCCTTTACAATATAAAATTAAACTATGGCGATTAGTATTATTAAACTGAGTAGTGGTGAGACAGTATTAGCAGATGTATTGAGTTATGCTGATGACACCTATGACTTAGAAGTGTTAAACCCATTACAGTTACAAATGACTGAGGATGTTCGTTCTCGTAAGATGCAGATGTTCGTCTCTTCCTGGATCCCGTTATTTGGTGATGAGACAGTCATTGATATTATGTTCAACCACATTATAGCAGTAGCAGAAGCACCAGAAGAAATGGTAAATTATTATTTAGATTCATTAGAAGAAATGAGAATTAAGGAAGATACCCGAGAAGAAGTTCAAGGTAGAGTAATGCAAGAAATTTTAAAGATAGCAAACACAAGTATTCATTAGAGGAAATATTATGGCGAAGAAAAAAAACTATGTAAATAACCCAGACTTCTATGCAGCAATGGTTGCATATCAAGAATCAATTAAACTAGCAGAGGAACAAGGTAAAGATAAACCTAAAGTCCCAAATTATATAGCAGAGTGCATTTCACTGATTGCTAATAGGTTATCATTTAAACCAAACTTTATCAACTACACATTTAGAGAGGATATGATTGGCGATGGTATTGAGAACTGTTTACGGTATATGCACAACTTCAACCCAGATAAAACACAAAACCCATTCGCATACTTCACTCAAATTATTTACTATGCATTCCTAAGACGTATTCAAAAAGAGAAGAAGTATTTGTACACTAAGTTTAAGGCAACTGAGAATGCAAACATCACTGGTGAAACTGCTGATATGCAAGGACACGATACTAACGGTAACTTCGACTCAAGAATTAAATCTAGTGATGGTGCTCAAGAATATCAATCTGAGTTTATTCAGAACTTTGAGAAAGCAAAAATGAAAAAGGTTGTTAAGTGAAGATTGCTTTAATCACAGATACACACTGGGGTGCGAGATCTGATTGCTCGCACTTCCACGATTACTTTGAAGATTTCTACACCAAACAATTTTTCCCTGAATTAGAAAAGAGAAATATTGATACGATTATCCACTTGGGTGATATTGTAGATAGACGTAAGTATATCAATTACGTTACGTTGAGAAAGATGAAGGATATCTTTATTGATGTGTGTGATAAGAAGAATTTAGATCTACACGTTATTGTAGGCAACCACGATGTACCTTTTAAGAACACGAATGAAGTAAACTCTATGAATGAGTTGTTTGGTGGGACTAAGGTTAAGTCTTATTCTAAACCAACCACACTAACCTTTGATGGTCACGATATCCTTATTATGCCTTGGATTAACGCACAGAATTATGATGTAGCAATTGACGCTATGGATAAAACACCTGCTCAAGTTATGTTTGGTCACCTAGAGATTGCTGGTTGTTTAATGAATGTTGGTATGCCTAACCCTCACGGTATGAAAGTATCAGACTTCGATAAGTTTGATTTGGTATGCTCTGGACATTTCCATCACAAGTCTACGACCAAGAACGTTGAGTATCTAGGTTGCCCGTATGAATTGACTTGGGCAGACTTCAACGATGCTAAAGGTTATCATATCTATGACACAGATACGAGGGAAATTGAGTTCGTAAGAAACCCAGTGTCAATGTTCAAGAAAGTATTCTACTCAGATGATAATAAAACTATTGAAGAAATTTTAGATTTCCCGTTCGACTCATACAAAAACTCATACGTTAAGGTGGTTCGTCAAACTAACGACAATCCTTACTGGTTTGATTTGTTTATGGACAAGTTATATAAGGCAGATCCAATTCATATTCAAATTGTTGACGACCATCTCAATCTTGATTTGGAAGATGACGATGACATTATCAATGAAGCAGAAACTACTCAAACGATTATGTCTAAGTATATTGACAACCTTCCAGATAAAGTTCCAAAAGAGAAATTGGATATTTTGATGCGTGAGTTATATTCTGAGGCAATACATATGGATGTAGCATAACTTTACTTTTGAGGGGGAATAGGGTATAATTATATTATGATCCATTTTAAGAAATTACGGTATAAAAATATACTGTCGACTGGTAACGTCTTTACCGAACTAGAACTTGACCGATCTCCTAACACAATTGTTGTTGGTGAGAATGGTGCAGGTAAAAGTTCTTTCATCGATGCTCTATGCTTTGTGTTATTCAACAAACCGTTCAGAGATATTAAGAAGAACCAACTACTCAATTCTATCAACCAGAAAGATCTTCTAGTTGAGATTACATTCAACATCGGTAAGATTGATTATGAAGTTAAACGTGGTATCAAACCTAACGTGTTTGAGATCTATAAGAATGGCACGTTGTTGAATCAACCTGGAAGTTCTAGGGATTATCAAGAAACGTTAGAGGACAGTATCCTCAAACTGAATTACAAATCGTTCACTCAAATTGTTGTATTGGGTAATGCGTCCTTCACACCGTTTATGCAGTTGAAGTCTTACGATCGTAGAATTATTATTGAAGACTTACTCGACATTCAAATCTTCTCTAATATGAATACCATATTAAAGGATCGTATCTCTATAAACAAAAAGGAAACTCAAGAGATCAATTATCAAATTGATTTGACTGAAGATAAGATACAAGTACAACAAGAATACTTAGAGCAACTAAAGAATGATGTGAACAAGCAAATTGATTCCATCATAACAGAACGCACTGGATATGAAACCAAATATAATACATCTGAAGGTGTTTGTTTCGAATTAGGTGACGAGGTTGACTCTCTACTTGACGAGGTTGGGCATGAGAAGAAGGTTAAGGTTAAGTCTAAGAGAGTATCAGAACTATTACAGAAGTTACACGATAAGACACACAATAACAATAAACGTAAAGTGTTCTTTGAAAAGAATGACAACTGCCCGACGTGCGAGCAACTGATTGACTTAAAGATTAAGGCAGAAAAGATTGAATCAACTCAAAAATCTATTTCAGAAACTGAGTCTGCTATTGTTACGTTGGTTGAAGAACAAGATAAACTAACTGTAGAGATTACCAAGATTGATACTCTACAATCACAAATACAAAATAAGCAATTAAAGATTAGAGAACACCAATCCGAAATGAAACATATGAGGAATAACGGTAAGTCTGCTAATACAAGAATTAGAACACTCGAATCTAAGAGTGTTGAAGACAACCATTCAGAGAGTAAGATAAATGATTTGAAATCTGATATGGATGCGTTAGACACTAAGAAAGAAGTCAATTCAATTGATAAAGAATTGCTTGGGTTTGCGTCAGGTATGCTAAAGGATGGTGGTATTAAAACTAAAATCATCAGACAGTACATACCTATTATGAATAAGTTAATCAATAAGTATTTGGCATCACTTGAATTCTTTGTAAACTTTGAATTAGATGAAGAGTTTAACGAAACGATTAAGTCAAGATACCGTGATGCGTTTAGTTATGCCAGTTTTTCAGAAGGTGAGAAGATGCGTTTAGACTTGGCATTACTATTCACTTGGCGTGCAATTGCTAAGATGAAGAATAGTATTAATACCAACCTATTAATTCTAGATGAAGTATTTGATGCTTCACTTGACTCAACTGGTTGTGATGAGTTCTTAAAACTAT
>Ga0209685_1000485_pt1 | contig 27146 bp, 25 predicted proteins | sample SaaInlV_DNA_120m_FD_184685 | JGI IMG/M metagenome (GOLD analysis project Ga0209685, IMG submission 184685) | Marine microbial communities from expanding oxygen minimum zones in the Saanich Inlet - SI075_LV_DNA_120m (SPAdes) (version 2) | ecosystem: Environmental > Aquatic > Marine > Unclassified... | reverse complement strand
AAGAGGAAATTATCAACTTCTTTGTAAGAAAATAGATCCAAGTGGAGTAGGATCATTAGCATTAGCATATGAACAATTAAAAGCCAAACTACAAACAAAAGGCTACTTTTCACAAGATATTAAAAAAGTATTACCAAACTATCCAAAAACTATTTGTATTGTTACATCAAATACAGGTGCAGCTATTGAAGATATGAAAAAAATAGCACAAAATAGATGGCCACTTACAAAATTAATTTTAATTCCTACTTTAGTACAAGGTAATGGATCACAAGAAGATATAGTAAACTCAATACAAATAGCAGATAGATTAAATGTAGATATTATAATTGTAGGTCGAGGTGGTGGAAGCATCGAAGATCTATGGGCATTTAATGAAGAAATTGTTGCTGATGCAATTTATAATGCAAATACACCAATTATAAGTGCAGTTGGACATGAAAGTGATTTTGTAATATCAGATTTTGTAGCTGATATAAGAGCATCAACACCATCAAATGCTATTGAAATATCATTACCAGATATAAATGAACAACAATTATATATAAATGAGCTACAAAATAATTTAAATCATAGATTTAAAACTATTATATACAATAAAGAACAACAACTAGTAAATCTAAAACAATCATTTTCACAGCATTCATTAGAAAATAAATTTATTTTTATACAAAAACAAATAGATGATGTTAAACAAAACTTTAATCATTATTTTCAACAAATCTTAAATCAAAAGCAGTCTTCTATAAACCTTTTAAAACAAAACTTTCAAGCTAATGATCCTAAAAATAAAAACTTTGGAAATATGGTACAAATATCAAAAGATGGTAAACTAACAACTCTTGAAAATATAGATAAAGGAGATAATTTACATTTACAAACATCAAATCTTGATGTAACTGTAAATGTAGTATCTAAAGAAGAGATTTAAATTAGTAAGCTTTCAATCCATTAAAATGTATTGAAAGTTGGCTTACTGTTTGACTTACTAACTTTTCCATAAACTTATCAAATTTATCTTCTTTATTCCAAACTGGTTTTGAAACATTTGAAAGTTTCATTAAATCAGATTTTGCTTTTGAAATCGTAGCTACTTCATCAATTAGACCTACTTCTTTAGCTTGTCTTGAAGTAAATATATGTGCATCGGCATAAAGCTTGTGATCTTCTTTTTTAAGACCTCTTGCAGTAGAAACATCTGTAATAAACATATCATATGTATCATTTATTACTTTTTCTAACTCAGCCTTTTCACTCTTCGTCCAAGATCTTGTAGGTGTACCTGCTTCTTTATATTCCCCTACTTTTACTGTTTGTGTTTTGACACCAATTTTTTTCATTAATTCACTTACATTAGCACCTTGCATAATCACACCAATAGATCCAACCATACTACCTGGATTTGCAATTATTTTATTTGCCCAAATAGCAGAATAATAACTTCCACTTGCAATCACACCACTTGCATATACAACAACTGGTTTAATTTTATTTAATTCTTTTATTGCATAAGCTATTTCAACAGAAGGAGCAACTGCACCTCCTGGAGAATTTACATTTAAAAGTACGCCCTTTACACTTTTATCTTTTTTAGCTTTTTCAATTCGTTCAAGTACATCATCAGCTATCATAATAGGACCAACTAGATCAATCTTATAAAGATTTGGTTTTTGAATATTTGTCGCATCTGAATTACTAAATATATAAAACATAATTGCTAAAAAGAAAAATGTTTTAAAGTTCTCTTGTATAAATTTTATTGGTGCAGTTATTGGTAAAAATACCATCTTAAGAAAGTTCAATATGTTTTCCTTGTATATAAGTTTTATCTACTTGTTTTGTATGAAGTATTACAGCTGTTGCAATATCCTCTTCACTACAAGTATCTGGTAAAGAAAAACTAATCAAATCAGCATCTTTCCCTTTTGCTACTTGTCCTTTATTTAAGCCGAGTGCTTTAGCTCCACCATTTGTAGATGCAGTAAGTAGTCTTTTTGATAAATCATTAATATCATTAGTTCTATGTATAAAAAGAGCACTTTGCATCTCATCAAACAAGCTTAATGAATTATTTGAACTTAATCCATCTGTACCCATAGCTAAGCTAATATCATCTAAATAATTTAAATTTAAACTCGTATTATTAAGTAGTCTGTTAGATTTTGGACAATGAATAATTGTAGCATTCATATCTTTTATCTGCTCTAATTCTTTTGCATTTGCTTCTACACAATGAGTAAAACTTAAATTTTCAATACCTTTAAATTGACTCAAAAATTCATTAGGTTTAGTTACTGCTGTAGTTTGTTGTAAAAAGTTTTTAAAGAAACTTATAAAACTACCTTTATTATAGTTTAACCAATCATTTTCACTTTTACTCTCTTGAAAATGTGCTGAAACAGGCATGTCATTTTCTTTTGCAATTTTTAATACTTCTCTTATTAAAAAAGGATGAACTGAATATGGGCTGTGTATTGCAATAGCTGGTATAAAGTTTGTAGAACAATTTTGCTTCGTACTTTCTAACTTAGCTTTAAAATCTACAAATAATGTATCTATCATATCAGGTTTACTACCAATAACTTCGGTAAAATAAACAACATTCATATCAGTTTTAATACATGATGACATATCAAATCCATACGAGCTAATTGCACCAATACTTGTTGTACCAGTCTTTAACATAGCTTTTAATTCACTATCAATTAAATCTTCTGTTGCTTTTTCTATTAGCTCTTCCCTATTCTCAATAACAGAAGTTAACCAATCTAAAAAGTTACCATATTTTAATGTTGTTTTATTTCCACTAAATTCTAAATGTACATGTGAATTAATAAGACCAGGCATTAATACTGAATTTTTACCACAATATTCTACATCTAAATTAGAATACTTTTCTTCTAAAACAGATGCACAATTAATATCAACTATCTTATCCTCAAATACTACTCCACCATCTTTAATGATACTAAATTCATCATCACAGGTTAAAACCCAATCAGCTTTTAAAAATTTCAATTTATAAACACCTATTTAATATAATTTTTGTTATTATATCACAAATTAATTAACTAAAGGAAGAGAATGAAAATCGCAGTTATACAAGGACCAAACTTAAATATGTTAGGTGTAAGAGAGCAACATATTTATGGACCAATGACACTAGATCAAATACATGAACAAATGAAAGGAAGTGCTGCTCAAAGTGGTATGGAATTAGAATTTTTCCAAAGTAATTTAGAAGGTGAAATGGTAGATAAAATTCAAGAATGTTTAGGTACTGTTGATGGAATTATTATTAATCCTGCAGCTTATACTCATACAAGTATTGCAATTACTGATGCACTAGCTGCAGTAAATTTACCAACTATAGAAGTACATATCTCAAATATTCATAAGAGAGAAGAATTTAGACAAAAATCAATCACAGCACAATCTAGTACTGGTGTAGTTGCTGGATTTGGACCATTTGGTTACCATATGGCACTTATTGGTATGACTCAAATCTTAAATGAAGTTCAAGCTCAAAAACAAATGCAAGAGCAAGCTGCTGCTGCACAAGCAGAGGCTAAATAATATTAATAACTATATTATTAAAAATGAAAATGCTGTTTATTATGAGTGTGGATACTCTTGTGATAATCAACTTTTTATTAGCATAGGTGATGAATCTTTTTTTATCACTGATGCTAGATATGAAATAGAAGCTAAAACACTTGCTATTGTATCATCTGTAATTATTACAAATGATCTTATAAAAGAAGCAAGAAAAGTTATTAAAAAGTCTGGAATTAAAAAAATCAATTTTGATCCATATGATTTTAATTTAGCTACATATTCAAATCTTACAAAAAATCTTAATACAAAATTTATTCAAAAACCAAACTTTTCAAAAACTAAACGAATTATAAAAAGTGATGATGAATTAAAACTATTATCAAAAGCAATGAAAATCGGTAGAAATGGTTTTAAAGAATTTAAATCACATTTAAATAACAATACTCAAAAACAATCTGAAGAATTTTTAAATTTTAAAAATAAAGAGATTATGAGTTGTACTGGTAAATATGATTTAAGTTTTGATCCAATTGTTGCAGTTAGTGAAAATGCAGCAAAACCACATGCTCTTCCTACTTCTAGAAAACTTAAGAAAAAAGATTTACTACTTGTTGATGCTGGTATTAAATACAAAAGATACTGTAGTGATCGTACAGAAACATATATTAACAAACATAATAAATTACAACAAAAAGTTTATGATATAGTGCAAAAAGCTCAAGATAAAGCAATTAGTAAAGCAAGATCAGGGATGAAAGCATCTCAAATAGATAAACTAGCACGTGATGTAATTGAAAAAGCAGGTTATGGCAAGTACTTTGTACATAGTACAGGTCATGGTATAGGATTAGATATACATGAATATCCAAATATATCAAGTAGAAGTGATATAATTATAGAAGATAATATGGTATTTACTATTGAACCAGGTATTTATTTACCAGATGAATTTGGTATTAGAATTGAAGATAGTATAGCTATGATTGATGGTAAGGCTATTATTTTATAATATAAGTGGCGACCCCAAGTAGATTTGAACTACTGTTCTTAGGATGAAGTCCTAATGTCCTTGGCCAGCTAGACGATAGGGTCGTAAATGAAGTTGAATTCTATCCAATTTACTTTTCAATATAGTTTAATTCTATTAATTTATCATATATTTTTCCAACAATTTTACCTGCAGCACTACCACCGTGTCCACCATGTTCTACAAGCATTGTTACAACATATTGTGGTTTTTTATATGGTGCATATGTAGTAAGCCAAGCATGAGATCTTTTAAAGTATGCAAGTTCATGCTCTTTCATTCTTTTCTTTTCTGACTGAGGGATACCTACGACCTGTGCGGTACCAGTTTTAGCTGCGACTTTAATTGATGTTTTTATATGTCTACTTGCTGTTCCTTTAATATGATTAGCAACATCATACATCCCTTTTTGTAATATATTCAAATTCTTTTTATTTATATTCATATCTTTTGAAACTATAAGACTATCATCTTTCAAAAAGTGTGGTCTTTGTAACTTATTTGAAGCTAAGGCACCAGTATATCTAGCAACCTGCATAGGTGTTACAAGTGTAAACCCTTGTCCAATTGATGCATTAGCCGTTTCCCCCATATACCATGATTGTTTGTGCTTAATTCTTTTCCAATGTTTATTAGGATTTATACCTACAAACTCATTAGATTGATCAATATTTGTTCTTTCTCCAAAACCAAATTCATGTAATGTATCTGAGATTACATCAATACCAACTTTTAAACTACCTTTATAGAAAAAATCATCACAACTCTCTCTAATAGCTTTTCTAAAGTTTGTAGTTGAATGCCCTTTTTCTTTCCAACATCTAAATTTTCTATTACCTATTTGTGTTTCACCATCACAAAATACATGAAATTTATCATTGATGCCATTACGTAAAAATGCTAAGGCTACACCCATTTTTATAACTGATCCAGGGGGATATAAACCACTTGTAATTTTATTTGTAAAAGGATGATTAAAATCATTAATAATTTTATTCCAATCATCTTTACTAATTCCATTTACAAATATGTTTGAATCATATTCAGGAAAACTACCAGCAGCTATTACTTCACCATTATGAATATCTAATACTACAACTGCTCCACTTCTTATATTTTTTGTTTTTTTACCATTATCTGTAAATATATTATGAATATACTCTTGTAGTTGTATATCAATTGTACTTGTAATATCATTATTTTCTAAAGGAATATGTTCATCTATAACTTCGACTATTTTATTCAATGCATCAACTTTAACTTTTTTAAAACCAAGATTACCTTGTAATTTATTATTATAAAATTGTTCTAATCCACTTTTACCAATAATCTTTGTATATTTAGATATTGGGTTCTTTTTTACATCTAACTTTGAAGCTTTTCCTGTATATCCTATGATATGAGCACCAATACTACCATAAGGATAATGTCTTTTATCTACTGCATTTATTGAAAAACCATCAATATTATTAAACAATGTATATTTAGGAAAAAATTCATTATATTCAATATATTCAACAACTTCAACAGAGTCATGTTTATATGCTGAATCATTTTTCAAATAATTTTTTAATAGTTTTCTACTATCAAATTGGGGAAAGTTAACTACAATGATATCTATTAAACTATTTAACTTTTCTCTATTTCTTTTTGATCTTAAATGTGGGGTAATAGATATATTAAATCCAAGTTTATTAATAGCTAAAGGAACACCATTCCTATCTTTTATGGTTCCTCTTGTTGGAGTTAGTGCAATTTCTTTTATATAATTTTGTTGAGATAACTGTTGATAATAAACATTTGATTTAATACTAAGAAAATATACTCTAGCAAGAAGTAATAATGCAACAAAAATTATAAAATATACTATAATCTTTAGTCTCACGATATCACCATTAATATAATAATATCAATAAAATAATTTATTAATAATTGACTTAATAAGTCTTGCGTTAGACTATAGAATAAAGTCATAAATATTATAAATACTATATAAAATATAAGTATAGTAAATAAATAATTAGATTTATTAATAGATAAGTTTATACTAAGATATGGTACTACAATTGTATGGATAAAATAAGATAATAATACTATAGAAAATATTGGAAATCCAAAACTAATCTCAAATATTAAAAAAGAACATATACTCCACCACAATTTATAATATTCTTTTTGATGAAGTAATACTGAAAATATATAATAAATAACACCTATAGCCATAATAGGATAAAGATGTGTTGTCGATATAATATTTAATATTGATGTAAATATAAATAATAAAAATAAATAGATATGACTATAAATCATTTAATAACCTATTTACCTAAACAAAAACTACCAAACATAACATCAAGCATTTGATCATGTTCATATGCTCTTGTAATATTTGAAACTTCCTCTAATGCTTCATTTATATGATGTGCAAAAAATTCAAGCTCTCCAGTATTTAATGGATCTATTGCTTGTTCAATATTATTTAAAGTAGATTCTACACTTTTAATTTGTCTAGATGACACTAGCATAATTTCATTACTATCATTATTTTTATCTAATATTTTTTCTAAGCTATCTATTAATATTGAGATATCATTATTACAACTAAGTTCAATATAATTATCAATTTTAGATATATCAAATTTTGTTGTAAGATCAACTTTGTTTAATACTATTAACTTTTCTTGGTTTGACTCTTCTAATAATGATAGAATTTGTTTATCTTCATTATCAAATTCCCTACTATTATCAAATATTCCAATAATAATATCAGCTTCATTTATAGCTTCTTTACTTCTTGCAATTCCAATCTGTTCAATAGTATCATTTGCTTCTCTAATACCAGCAGTATCAATTATTTTAATTATATGAGAGCCTATTTTAACACTCTCTTCAATTGTATCTCTTGTTGTTCCTGCAATATCACTTACGATAGCTCGATCAAAATCTAATAATGCATTTAAAAATGAACTTTTACCTACATTTGGTTTACCAACAATCGCTACTTTAAAGCCTTGCATTAATCCTTCACGTCTTTTACTACTATCAAGTGTTCTTTTTAATTTCTCTTGAATTTTGATGATCTTATTATTAATCTGTTCAAAAATGTCACTAGGTAAATCTTCTTCCGCATAATCAATATTAACTTCAGTGTAAGCAAGCATAAATAATAGGTCTTCTCTAATATCCTCGATAAACTCTTTAAGTTCACCTTTTAATTGGCGAGCAAGAAGTTTAACAGCATCTTCACTTTGAGCTTCTATCATATTTGATATTGCCTGTGCTTGCGTTAAATCTATTTTACCATTAAGATATGCTCTTTTACTAAATTCACCATTATTTGCTAATCTAGCACCATATTTAATAGTAGTTTCTAAAACCATATTTGCAATTACATATCCACCATGACATTGAAATTCAACTATATCTTCACCTGTAAATGATGATGGGTTTTTAAAATATATTAAAAGTGCTTCATCTATAAGCTCATTTTCATCATTATATATTTGAGATAATGTAGCATATCTAGAATTTAAATTGTCTTTTTTTGATATTTTTAATGCTATTTCAAGTGCATTTGGTCCACTTAATCTTACTATTGATATAGAACCTACACCATTTGCAGTGGCAACTGCAACAATTGTATCATCAAGAATCATTAAGAACGATACTCGTTAACAAGTACATACTTATCACCCTTAATATTTGTCTTAATAGCAACATACTTATCAGGGAATTCATCTCTTAATATCTTTAAAGCAATATGCACTAGTACACCATCTAAAGGTTTAGTTTTTACCATATTACCATTTTTAATATCTTCAATTATAGGGTTAAGATACATAGCAATTGACTCTTCTTGAGTTTTTAAAAATGAAGCTATTTCTAATCTTAACATCATAGAGTAGTTATCATGAATCCAATTAAATAATATATAAGAAAGTGCTTTATATCTATAACCTTCTTTACCTATTAATAGAGGTGCATCCTCTCCAGTAAACTCAATTAAAATAGTATCATCACTATGCATACTTACTTCTATTTTATCAATTTTAAAACAAAGATTGGAAAATAATGAATTTACTTTAGCATCAATATCTTTTATCATTTCATTTTCAGATGGAGATTCAATAGTTTCTGGAATATCATCTATTAATTCTGTATTTTGGATATTTGGAATAGATGCTAGAATAATAGCATCCCTTTTAAATAAACCCAAAAAACCACTTCGTGGTTTTTGGATTACTTTTACTTCAAGATTAATTACTGAAGTTTGTAAGGCTTTCGCAGCTAACTCATAGGCATCTTCAAGATTATGAGCTGAAAACTGTCTTTCCATAGTTAATCTTTTTTATTATGCTTATGACTTAAGTGATCTTCATGTCTAGCAACTTTTGCTTTTGCAAAAAGTGTATTTACATAGTACTGTTGTGCAATTGTAAATAAGTTATTTATAAACCAGTATAATGTAAGACCTGCTGGGAACCATAAGAAGAAGAATGTAAAAATTACTGGTAAGAACTGGAATAATTTCTTCTGTAATTCATCTTGCATTTGATTTGGCGTAATAAGCTGTTGTACATACATAGTAATACCCATTAAAATTGGTAAAACAAAATATGGATCCATCTCTGCAAGGTCAGTAATCCAGAATGCCCACTCAGCACCTTTTAACTCAATAGAATTTAATAATACCCTATAGATTGAGAAGAATACTGGTATTTGTAAAAGAATAGGAAGACAACCACCCATTGGATTAACCCCTTCTTTTTTATAGAACTCCATCATCTTAGCACCAGATTTTTGCTTATCATTCTTATATTTTTCTTGAATTTCTTTAATCTTAGGTGATAATTCTTTTAATTTGTTCATAGATACCATACCTTTGTATGATAATGGATATAAAATTAACTTAATTAAAATTGTAACTAATACAATAGTCCAACCCCAGTTTCCAACATAATCATGAATATATTGAAGTAATAAGAACATAGGTTTAGCGATAAATGTAAACCAACCATACTCAATAGCATCAGTTAATTCTTTATTTAAAGAAGCAAGATCTCTATAGTTTTTTGGTCCTGCATATCCACTAAGATCAATATTGTCTTTTGCATGAATAAATACTTGTGGAGAATCATCATTATCTGGCATTAAAGATATTGCTAAACTAGTCTTAAAGTTATAAAGAATAGTAGAATAATATCTATCAAATGCAGAAGCAAATTTTACACCTGTAAAGTTTACTGTTTTATCTAAATCTTCATCTTCAACAATAGTAAGAGTTCCATCATTCATTTTTAATACTACACCATGATCAGCATACATATCTGCCATTACATCTGGTCTAAAACCTGGTGTTACAAAAAATTCTGCACCATTTGTTACATTTACATTGATATCATAATGTCCATCAGGGTAAAATTTCATAGTCTTAACTAAAGTATTATTAGACATCTTCTGAGTTAATGTTAAAGTTTGTACACCATTTTTAGTATTTAATGATGATGAACTTGCAACTACATTTGTTTTAAATGCTTCTTCGTTTAATGCTCTATTTGAAAATCTAACTTCTAGTGGTCTTAATTGATTTGATGCAAAAAGTTTAATTTGTTTACCATCTTCATCAATATATTGTTCTTCTAATAATGTAACCTGTGCTATTCTACCAAATGAATCAATTTCAATAATATTTTTATTAGTAGTAATTCTACTAACAATTTCATTCACTTGTGTTATTTTTGTTACAGGTGCTGCATTAGTATTCGTACTATTAGCTACTTGTGGGGCTTGGTTTTTATTATCAACACCAGTAGTAGTTGTTTTAGATGCTACTGCTTGTTGTTGATCATATACTGCTTGCTGTGGCTGTATATATAAAAAGTCATATGCTATAAAAAACACAAATGATAGAATCATTGCTATAAAAATTCGTTTTTGTGAGTCTTGTTTACTTAAATTGTTGTTTTTATTCATTTTTTAAAATTCCAGTTTTTTATAATTAAGTATTGTTTGTTACCAGTGGGTACATACCAATATTTAACATTAATTTTTTTATATTGTATATTGTGTAAATTTACTTTTACTTTAGGATAATCTAATCCACCATTAAATAATTGATTACATTTTAATATTCGTATTATTGTAAAATAAATAGCCTTAAAAAGACTATTCGTTTCAAACTGTTGTATCGAATAAGCAGAGCATGTGGGGTAAAATCTACAACTACCAAAAGATAATAAAGTTAAAAACTTTTGATAAAAAGCCAAGAAGCCTAATATAATCTTTTTTATCACAATTAAACTTTAAATAATTCTAATCTTTTAAAAGCAAAATCAAAATCTTTTTTGATGCCTTTAAAATCTCTGTCATTTATAGCTTCTTTAGCAATAAAAATATAACTACCTTTTTGGATTTTATCTTCGTATTCCAAAAACATAGCTCTTAATCGTCTTTTAGCTCTATTTCTTATAACAGCATTTCCTATCTTTTTAGATGCTACAAATGCTATATTAAAGTGGTTTTCATTAGATTTAAAAAAAGCGACAAAAGAGTGGGTATGCCACTTTTTGCCGCTTTGGTATAATCTGTTAAAATCTTTTTTGGCTTTTAGCCTATGATTTTTGCTTAAACAGCTAATCTCTTTCTACCTTTAGCTCTTCTTCTTTTGATCACTCTTTGACCATTTTTAGTTTTCATTCTGATTCTAAAACCATGAGTTCTTTTTCTTGGTGTGTTATGTGGTTGATAAGTTCTTTTCATATCTTTCCTTTTCTAAAATAAGTGAGCGATTATAGTTAAAATAATCTTAAAATTAGTTTATAATTTACTAACTATTTACGATAACTTCAATTTCACCATTATTTACATCAAAGTAAACTTCATCACCATCATTTATACTTTCTTCAAGAATCATATCTGCTAATCTATCTTCTACAATTTCATATAATGCTCTTTTCAATGGTCTTGCTCCATATACAGGATCATATCCAGCATCTGCAATAAATTTTTTAGCATCTACACTCATAGTTAACTTTATATTTTTATTATCAAGTTTATCAACTATAGATTTAAACATAATATCAACAATATTTGTAATAGCTTCTATTCCTAATTGCTCAAATATAACAATATCATCAAGTCTATTTAAAAATTCTGGTCTGAAATGAGATTTCAATTCATTTAAAACCTCATCTCTTCTTTCTGTCTTATCATTAATAGAAATAATTTTAGAACTTCCAATATTTGATGTAAGAATAATGATTGTATTTTTAAAGTCAACTGTAACACCTTTGTTATCAGTTAGTCTTCCATCATCAAGAACTTGCAATAATATATTAAATACATCAGGATGTGCTTTTTCTATTTCATCGAATAAAATAACTGAATATGGTTTTCTTCTAACAGCCTCAGTTAATTGACCACCCTCTTCATATCCTACATATCCTGGAGCTGCTCCTACTAATCTACTTGCACTATGCTTCTCCATATACTCAGACATATCAAATCTAACTAAAGATTTTGGATCATCAAATAAGAACTTAGCTAATGTTTTAGCTGCTTCTGTTTTACCAACTCCTGTAGGTCCTAAAAACATAAAACTACCAATAGGTCTAGTATCATCACTTAAACCTGCTTTATTTCTTTTAATAGCTCTACTTATTGCTTTTAATGCTTCATCTTGTCCAATTACATCTTCCTTTAATACATTTTCAACTTGTAATATTTTTTGCTTTTCACTACTAAGCATTTTATTTACAGGAATACCAGTCCATCTTGATACAATTGAAGCAATAGAATCCTCATCTACAAAGTTTTTAAGTAAAGTTCCTGATTCTGTCATTTTTAACCATTTTTCTTCATTTTCTAAAATTTGCTTCTCTAATTGTGGAATTTGTCCATATTCTATAGATGCAGCTTCTTCAAAATTAGATTCTCGTTTTGCTTTTTCTGCTTTAACTTTTAATTGTTCTATTTCAACTTTTATATTTGATACTGCATTAAAAGTTTCTTTTTCATTTTGAAATTGTGTTTCTAAATTTCTTTTATTTTCTTTTAGATTAGATAACTCCTCTTCAATCTCTTCTAGTCTTGCTTTATTCTTGTTACCCTGTTCCATCTTTAATGCTTCTTTTTCAACTTCAAGTGTACTAATTGCTCTTTTTACCTTACTTAGAACTGTTGGTTCAGATTCAATTTGCATTTTTAATTCAGCAGCAGCCTCATCTATAAGATCTATTGCTTTATCTGGTAGAAATCTATCTGTAATATATCTATTAGATAATTTTGCTGCACTTACTAATGCACTATCATTGATTGTTACATTATGATGTGTTTCAAGCTTTTCTTTTATTCCTCTTAATATTTGAAGTGCTTCATTTACAGTTGGCTCATCAACATTTACAGGCTGAAATCTTCTTTGCATTGCTGTATCTTTTTCAAAATACTTTCTATATTCTTTAAGTGTAGTTGCTCCAATAGTATGTAATTCACCTCTTGCAAGTGATGGCTTTAATATATTAGCAGCATCCATACTACCTTCAGAAGCACCTGCACCTATAATAGTATGTATCTCATCTATAAATAGTATTACATTACCAGCTTTCTTTACTTCATCTATTACAGCTTTTAATCTTTCTTCAAATTCACCTCTATATTTTGCTCCTGCAATTAACGCACTCATATCTAAACTAATCACTTTTTTATGTGCTAATGATGTTGGTACATCACCACTTACAATTTTTTGTGCTAAGCCTTCTGCAATTGCAGTTTTACCTGTACCTGGTTCACCAAGTAAAATAGGATTATTTTTTGTTTTTCTAATTAGTATTTGCATCATACGAGTAATTTGTTCATCTCTACCTATTACAGGATCTAATTCACCATCAATCGCTTTTTGATTTAAGTTTATTCCATATTTTTCTAAAGCTTCAAGATTTTCATCAGCACTTGCACTATCAACAGCTGCTCCACCTCTCATAGCTTCAAGATTTTTCTTTACCTCTACTAAATCTACATACTTACCTAATACATTTTTAAAAACTTCATTATCTAAATTTGCAATAATAAATGTATCAACAGCTATAAAAGTATCTCCACTTGATGCCATTAGCCCATCAGCTTTTTCTAAAGCACTTATTAAATTTCTACTTATTACAATATTTTCTTTCGTTACAGAAGATGAACTTGGTAATTTATTTGCATAAGACTTAGCCTCAAGTTCAATAGCACTTTTATCTATATTTAGTTTATTCAATAATTGATTTAATACTGAATTTGTATTAGTTAATAATCCCCATATAATATGAATAATATCTACTTCCTGATTTTTATTATGTAAAGCAAGACTTAATCCTGATTCAATTGTTTCATTTAATTGATTTGTTAGTTTTTCAAATATTTTATTACTCATTTAAATTTCCTTAATTTTATATAATTAGCACTCATTTATATCAAGTGCTAATATTATTATAGCACTTGAGTCAATCTTTGTCAAGTTATTCGTATAAAATATATGATTATTTATATTAAATCATATTTATGATAGAGTAAGAATAAAATATATTATAAGGAAAATCTATGAATATTGCACAAAACATAGGTGATTTAGTAGGGAATACACCTATTATAAAATTAAAATCAGGTATCTATGGTAAATGTGAATTTATGAATCCTACAAGTAGTGTAAAAGATCGTATTGGATTTAATATGATTAAACAAGCTATGATAAATGGTGAGATTACAAGTGATACAACTATTATAGAACCTACTAGTGGTAATACAGGAATTGCATTAGCATCTCAGTGTGCATCATTAGGATTAAACCTAATTCTTACTATGCCAGAATCTATGAGTATGGAAAGACGAAATTTACTTAAGGCTCTAGGAGCAAAACTTGAATTAACAGAATCATCTAAAGGGATGAATGGTTCAATTACTAAAGCAATAGAACTACAGAAAACTATACCCAATAGTATTGTTTTACAACAATTTGAAAATAAAAATAATCCAACTATACATGAATCAACTACTGCATTAGAAATATTAGATGCAATGGATGGAAAAATAGATATATTTGTAGCTGCTGTTGGTACAGGTGGAACTTTAAGTGGTACATCAAAAATTTTAAAAGAAAAAATACCTAATATAAAAATAATAGCTGTAGAACCAAAAGATAGTGCTGTAATATCGGGTGAAGACTCTGGTCCTCATAAAATACAAGGTATAGGTGCTGGATTTATTCCTAAAAATTTAGATACTAATTTAATAGATGAGATAATTAAAGTATCAAATGAAGATGCTATAAATACTTCAAGATTATTAGCAAAAGAAGAAGGTTTACTAGTTGGTATATCATCTGGAGCAAATATCTATGCTGCACAAAAGATAGCATCCTTAGAAGAAAACTATGGAAAGAATATAGTTACAATTCTTTGTGATACAGGAGAAAGGTATCTTAGTTCTGGATTGTATGACAGCTAATTTTTATTAATAGCTGTCGTTTTTTCTTTATCTTCGAAAAATTTTTTGATATCTTTTGTATATTTATCTTCTATAATTTTTAATTGAGTTAATTGTTTTCTTATATAAGTTAAATCTTTTGACTCAGGAATTATATACGGTGTAATAATTATTATTAAATTAACTTTATCCTTTATATCTTTTTCATTTTTAAAGAGATCTCCAATAAAAGGTATATTACTTAATCCAGCAACATTATCTTGCATTGTTTCTCGACTAGATTTTGTTAAACCTCCAATTATTACACTTTCACCTGTATTTACAATTGCTGTTGTTTGTATTTGTTTTTTAGATGTATCTGGTTGACCGTTTGTTGTTGTATTTCTTACATCTTCTATTGTTGTTTCTACTTCTAATAATACTTTATTTTTATTTGATATTCTAGGTGTTATAACTAATTTTAAGCCAATATCTTCTCTTTGAAATGATTGATCTGTAATTGTACCAGTTGTATTTAAAGATGAATCTATTTTAAGTGATTTAGTTTGTCCTATATATATTGATGATTCTTTATTATTAATACATAAAAGAGATGGTTGAGATACTATATCTAAAGCCCCATCAATATTTAAAAGATTTATACTTGCTCCAAGAGCTACTCCACTAGTAATACTAGGTATTGCTAATCCAATACCTGAAGTATCTATAGGTATTGCTTCTCCACCTAATGCCGATGCAAATGTAAATAGTCCATTACTACCAGTAATACCACCATTTAAACCATATTTAACACCAATGTCATTTGTCTTAATCTCACTTATTTCAATAATTTTAGCAGTTACATATATTTGTGCACGATAATTATCAAGTTCTAAGACTAATTTTTGAATCTCATTTACATATTTAATAGGGCCTAATAATATAATAGAATTAGATTCATCATCACTTGAAATATAAAGCTTTTGTTTTTTATTCTTTTTAGGTTTCTTATTTATAATTGGTGATAACACTTTTTGGATATTTGATGCTTTTGCATTTTGAAGATGTACTACTTTTGTTATAACTATATATTCTTTTGGAATCTTTTTATTTTTCTTCCTTTTGCTCTTATCAACTTTTATAACTTTTAAAATATTGTTATACTTTATTAATTTATAATTATTTTGTTCTAATACGATAGTCAGTATATCTAGTAAATCATTTTTATTAACACTTGTATTTTGTATTAGATTAATATTTCCAGAAAATTTAGCTGGTAATACAATGGTTTTATTAATAGCTTTTGAAGTTATATTTACCAGATCTATTAATTTTAAATCTTTTGTTTTTATATAAATATCATCATTTCCATAACTAATAGAAATTGTTAATATAAAAATTATTAGATATCTAAACAAAACTTTTCTTTAAACCTAATGTTCTACAAGAGTTTTCTAAAATTGCAATTTTTTTAATCATTTCATTAATATCTCTGTCATATACATATACACCTATTCCACGAATAACCATAATATGACTATCTTGTTTTTTTAAATATTTTACAATTTCTAATGAACATCTATCATACCAAGTACTAAAATCTCCTGGATCATAAACTCTTATTGTACCTAAGACCTCTTTACCAAAAAAATCATCAAATTCCAATACATCATGATCAAGGCTATATGCAGTAGTATAAGGTGGCATTCCACAAGCAATAAATTTAGCTTCATGTATTTGATTATATATTGCATTATGCACATCAGATTCAATACTTGCAAATTTCCAAGAATAATCTTTATGATTCATTTTTAATGTTAAAAGATAATTATCATCAATTTCATCAAAAATTGCATCTTTTTTATTTATTGTGAATGTATCATTATCTATTTTAGAAGATATTGATCCATGATATATTCCAAAGAAATTTTTTCTAAATAAAGCTAATGAGATATCCGCAAGAAGTTTAGTTGTATTTTTTTCAATCATATTTTAAGTACCTACTTCAATTTATTTGGATATTATAACAAAATTAAAATATATTTACTTCAAATTATAAAAGGCTAAACTTGACTGAAGAGATACCACATATACCCGTATTGTTTGATGAAACTATAGATGCATTTAAAGATTGTAATGATGGATATATAATAGATTGTACTCTTGGTTATGGTGGTCATAGTCTAGGTCTTCTTGAAAAATATCCTAATATAAAACTTATATGTAATGATCAAGATGATACAGCATTAGAATTTAGTAAAAAAAGACTATCTAAATATAAAGATAGAATAATATTCAATAAAGGCAATTTTCAAACTGTTGTAGAAAAATTTAAAGATGAAAATATAGTTGGTATACTAGCAGACATTGGAGTATCATCATTACAATTAGATCAATCAAATCGTGGATTTGGATTTGAAAGTGATGTACTTGATATGAGAATGGATCAAGGTCAATCATTAAGCGCTATTGATGTAGTAAATAATTATGATCAAAATAGACTAGAATATATATTTAAAGAATATGGTGAAGTGAGAGAATATAAAAAAGCTGCTAGTTTAGTAATTCAAAAAAGACCATTTACTAGTGCAAAAGATTTAGCACACATGTTTTCAAAGAATCTATTTAAAAGTAAACTACATCCAGCAACATTACCATTTCAAGCAATTAGAATTGAAGTTAATAATGAATTAGGGGTATTAGAAGATCTATTTAAAAGTATCGAAAATGCCAATCTAAATAACTGTACAGTAGCTATAATTTCATTCCATTCTCTTGAGGATAGAATTGTAAAAAATAACTTTAAACAATGGACTAAAAAATGTATATGTCCCTCTGGTATCTTTAGATGTGAATGTGGTAATAATCATCAAAAAGGTAAACTTATCACAAGAAAACCAATTATACCTACAAAGCAAGAAATAAAAATAAATGCAAGAAGCAGAAGTTCTAAACTTAGGATATTTAAATTTGAAGAAAACAAGTATTAATTTTTTTAGTAAATTTATACATGAAAATAAACCATTGATCATAGTGCTATCAATACTTATGGTATTATTGATATTATTAATACCAAAAATATTTTTAAGAAATAATATATACTATATAAGTAAAGATATTAATGGTTTATATTCCCAATATATATCATTAAAAGAAGAAAAAAGATTTTTAGAACAACAACTTGAAACAAAAGAATATGAAAATCAAATAACAGATTCTTTACTTTTAAATGATCTTAAATTACTTCCTCAAAATAAATAATTTTTTTATTCATTTCTTAATGTATCTAATACATTAATTTTAGTTGCTTTTTGTGCGGGATAATATGCAGATAACCATACCATAGCTATTGAACCAATCATAATAGTTAAAAAATCAGTAATTGATAAATCTAATGGTAACTTTGAACTTCCATATACATCAGCGGGTAAAGAAATTATATCAAAATTATCAAGTAATACCATACCTGTAAACCCTAAAACTACTCCTATAATAATACCACCAAAACCGATTATAGTACCTAATCTTAAAAAAATACTTTTAACCTCTTTTTTAGATGCTCCAAGTGATAATAAAAGAGCAATCTCTTTTCGTCTACTCATTACTGTCATAAGTAATGAACTAATAATATTTAATGATGCTATTAATACTATTAACATTAATACTATTAATAGTGCTTTCTTTTCCATTTGCATTGCTGCAAAAAAATTACCATTTTGTTGCCACCATCCCACAATACCAATATTAAATGCATTTAATTCATCTCTTAATAATTTTATATCTTCAAATGGTGTTTTAGTATACACATGAATACCATCATAAATATCTTTTGGCTTAGACAATATTGTTTGAATTGATTCAATAGTTGTATACATATATGCATTATCATATGCATTTAAACCTGATTTAAAACTATTTGCATATGTAAATCTTTTCATTTTAGGCATTTGAGAAAAACCTGATGGGGTAATAGTAGTAAAGAAAACTGTTGTCTTATCATTTTTATTTATAAGTAATTTATCTTGAATACCTGAACCTAATATAATATCATATTTACTAATTTTTAGATCATTTACAGATGAAGCATATATATCGTTAATCTGTTTTTCTCTATTTTGATCAACAGCAAATATAATTCCACCACTCATATTTTCACCATTTTGTATAATGGCTTGAGTTTGTAAATATGGTGAAAATTTTAGTTTTGGGAATTTCTTTTCTAACTCTAATAGCATATTTGTATTTACACTGTTTTCAACTTTTGGATAAATTGTAAGAGGATAATTCATTGTAAAAAGTTTTTTTTCAAATTCTTTTGCTGTACCATTCATAATAGCCATTGCAATTATAAGTACCATTACACCAACACTAACACCAACAAATGCAAGAAGCGCACTAATACTTATAAATGGATTTGTACTATCCCATTTAAGATATTTTTTAACAATTAAATTAATAAGCTTTTTATTCATTAATCTTGTGCTAATACGCCTCTTTTAGGTCCACTTTTACCACAACATTGCTTATATTTCTTTTCACTACCACATGGACATGGTTCATTTCTAGCTATTTTTTTATCAATAGTTGCAATTTTTTCATCACTACTTAATTTAATATTGTCATTACTTAATTCCATTTGTTGTTTCATTTTATCAAGTTCAGCTTGCTCAGCAGCTTCATCTTGAAGTTGGATAGTAAATAATATTTTAATAATCTCAGATTTAATACTAGTAATTAATTCTACAAACATATTATAACTTTCTTTTTTATACTCAACAAGTGGATCTTTTTGATTATAACTTCTAAGTCCTATTCCTGTTTTTAATGTATCCATAGCATATAAATGATCTCTCCATGCATTATCTAAAATTTGAAGATATAAAATTCTTTCTATTTCACTTCTTTGATCATCAGGAACAATTGACATTTTATTATTATAATATTCTTTAATTATAGAAACAACTTCTTCTGAAACTTCATTATAAGTTGATTTATCTATTTGATCTTTCTCTACAATTAATCCAAGTTCTTCTTGTAATTTACCTACAAGCAGATCTAAATTAAAGTCATCATTTGGCATACCATCTATAACATTTGCTTCATCAAGAATATTTACACAATATTCATCCATATTTTGATCTAATTTAGAAGAGATATCAAAATCACTATTTAATAATTCATCTCTAAATTCAAATATTGCCCTTCTTTGCTTATTAGCAACGTCATCATATTCAAGTAAATGTTTTCTACTTTCAAAATGCATAGATTCAACTTTTTTCTGTGCATTTTCTACAGCTCTTGTAACCATCCCTGATTCAATATGCTCACCCTCTTCTAATCCAAGCCTAGACATAACACCAGCAATTTTATCTGATCCAAAAATTCTTAAAAGATTATCTTCTAATGATAAATAAAATTGAGATTGTCCTACATCTCCTTGACGACCTGCTCTACCTCTTAATTGATTATCAATTCTTCTACTTTCATGTCGTTCTGTACCAATAATAGCTAATCCACCAGCATCTAAACATTCTTGTGGTAATTTAATATCAACACCACGACCAGCCATATTTGTAGCAATAGTTACAGCACCAAATTGACCTGCATCTTCGACAATTTTACCCTCTTTTTCATGCTGTTTTGCATTTAAAACAGTATGTGGAACTTTTGCCTTCTTTAAAAGACTATGAAGATGCTCAGATTTTTCAATTGATGCAGTTCCTACTAATACAGGTTGACCAGTTTTATTTATTTGTTGTATTCTTTTACATACAGCTTCAAATTTTTCAATTTCTGTTTTGTATATAAGATCATTCTTATCATCTCTTAAGATTGGTACATTTGTAGGGATAGATATAACATCTAAATCATATATCTCAGCAAATTCTGTTGCTTCTGTTTGTGCTGTACCTGTCATACCAGATAATTTATCATACATTCTAAAATAATTTTGGAATGTAACATCTGCTAATGTTTGTGATTCATCTTGAATTTTAACATCTTCTTTTGCTTCTAATGCTTGATGTAATCCATCACTGAATCTTCTTCCTTCACTTAATCTTCCAGTAAATTCATCAACAATAATTACTTCATTATCTTTTACAACATAATCAACATCTTTTTCAAAAATATATTGTGCTTTTAAAGCTTGATCTATATTATGAGATAATGAAGCATTGTCTAATGAATACATATTGTCTACGCCAAATAATTCTTCAACTTTTACTATACCTTGTTCTGTAATAAGAACAATTTTATTTTTTTCATCAACTGTAAAATCACCTGTAGTTTTTACACTTTGATCTGCTGATGTAGGTTCAATTCTTTCACCTTTTTCAAGTTTAAGTGCAATCTCATTTGATTTTACATAGTTATCATTTTTATGATTTGTAGGACCTGATATAATTAATGGAGTTCTAGCTTCATCAATTAAAATTGAATCAACTTCATCAACAATTACAAAATAATGTCCTCTTTGCACTTTTTCTTCTAAAGAATATTTCATATTGTCTCTTAAATAATCAAATCCAAATTCATTATTTGTACCATATGTAATATCTGCACTATATTGATCTTTTCTTAATTGATCATCTTCAATGCTACCTACAATTGAACCTACACTAAATCCTAAAAAATTATATAAAGGTTTCATTACTTCAGCATCTCTAGTAGCTAAGTAATCATTTACAGTTACAACATGCACACTTTTACCAGTCATTGCATTTAATATTACAGGTAATGTCGCTACAAGAGTTTTCCCTTCTCCTGTTTTCATCTCAGCAATAGTATTGTCATTCAACACCATTCCTCCGATGATTTGTACATCATAATGTCTCATGTTAAGAACTCTTTTAGCAGATTCTCTTGTAATTGCAAAAGAGTCATTTAAAACCTCTTCAACAGTTTTTTCATTATTTTGAACTTGCTGTTTTAAATCTTGAAATACTTGTTTTAACTGCTCATCATCCATTTGCTCATATGTAGATTCTAAAGCATTTACAAGCTTAACTTTTTTTAGATATTTTTTTACAATTTTATCATTTCTTGTACCAAAAATTTTTGAAAATATATTTAACATAATATATAAGACCTTTTATTAATATACATGATTGTATCGAAAATATTATTATTATTTTATTATTAACTTTTGGATAAAATGTATATATTAAATATAAGGATATTCTTTGACTAAACAATTACTATTTTTCATTTTTATTACGATTAACAATCTATTATTTGCTAATACAATTAATCTAAAGCCATTTCAAGCAGACTTTATACAAACCATTACAAATAGTAGTAATAAAAGTATAAAATATAAGGGAAATATATATCTAAATAAAAATAATGATATATTATGGAAATATAAAACACCAACAATTAAAAATATTTATATAACTGAAAATACTTTAATAATTGAAGAACCTGAATTAGAACAAGCAATTTATACATCTCTTGATAATAAATTAAATTTATCATTATTACTTTCAAATTCAAAACAGATAGAAGATAATAAATATAGTGCAACACTTTATGATACTGATTATACAATTGTATTAAATGAAAATAAAATTAGACAAATAAAATATAATGATCCTTTAGATAATACTATTGTTATTATCTTTTTTAGTGTAAAAGAAAATCCAATTTTTAGTGATAATTTTTTTACATTTCAAGAAAAACCAAACTATGATATTATTATAAAATAAGGTAAGAAATGGAAGTTAATTTATTAAAAAAAATAATTAAAGAAAAAGAAGCTATTATTGTATATTTTAGTGGTGAAAATTGTAGTGTATGTAAAGTGCTACAACCTAAAATTAAAGAAACTATTAAAAATAATTTTGAAAAAATAAACTTTTTAGAAATAAAAACTGAAGACTACCCTTTAACATGTGGTGAATATAGTATATTTTCAATACCTACTATATTGGTATTCTTAGATGGAAAAGAATTTGCAAGATATGGTAGAAATATATCTATTGCACAATTTATACAAAATACATCTAGACCATATAATCTATTATTTGGATAATATATAAAAATGAAAAATACATTTATAATCATATTTATAATAATTATTTTATTACAAATAATACAAATTGAAAAAACTAATCCAAAAAGCAATCCAAAATTAGAAATACATGCTCCTAAAGAAATAATGAATATATTTAAACGTTCATGTTATGATTGTCATTCAAATGATACAAATTGGCCATGGTATAGTAGTATTGCACCAGTATCATGGAGTGTATCATCTCATGTAGAAGATGGAAGACAATGGCTAAACTTTTCAATTTGGAATAGTTACACTATAAACGAACAAAATAAAAAAATTAAAGAAATATTTAGATCAATATATATAGCAATGCCACCAAGTGATTATATTTATTTCCATGAAGAATCTTTTTTAACAAAAAAAGAAAGAAACTTAGTTAGAGATTGGACTGGTGTAATGAATGACAATAAACCAATATTTACAAATATAACTGAAAAGATTCATGAATAATCCAATTAAAGAATTAGTAAATAATATACTAGAAGAAAAAGATCAACTTCTTACATCATCATATTTCAAATTACAAAGATTATTTGAAGAAAAATATGGTTCAAATACAATAGTATTAATGGAAATAGGTACATTTTTTGAAGTTTATGAAATAAATAATGAAAAAGAACAAATAGGAAAAGCAAAAGAAATTGCATCATTATTAAATATTCAATTAACAAGAAAAAATAAAAATATTTTAGAAAATTCAGAACAAAACCCACTTATGGCTGGTGTGCCAGCTATATCATTAGAAAAACATCTTGGTAAAATTATTTCAGAAGAAAAATATACTATTGTATTAATAAAACAAAAAGGCTTACCACCTAAAGTTACAAGAATTCTTGATGCAATAATATCACCAGGTACAAACTTTGATTTTGCAATAAATAGTGATGAAAATAATACAACATCAATTATTATTGATCAAAATAAAGAAAATTATCTTATTGGATATAGTGCTATTGATGTAACTACTGGAAAATGTTATTATAATGAGGTATATGGAACAAGTGAAGATCCTAGTTTTGCACTTGATGAAGTATTTAATTATATGAATATGCATAAGACTAATGAACTTATTATTACATTTGCATCCAAAGAAATTAACCAACAAGAAGTAATAAACTATTTAGAATGTAGTAATAAAATATTTCATATTAATAAACATAGAACTAAAATAAATTATCAAAATGAATTATTTAAAACTGCTTTTAATATACAATCTTTATTAACACCTATAGAACACTTAGACATGGAAAGATATTCCTTAGCAAGTGAATGTTTAGCAATTTTAATTGACTTTATTGTAAGCCATGATAGTAGTATTTGTCAGAAATTATCACATCCTATAAAATTAGATGTTAGTAAATATGTATATTTAGGAAACAACGCACTAGAACAGTTAAATATATTAGAATCAAATAGCAATACAAGTATTGCCAAATTAATAAATAATACATCAACAGCAATGGGTAAACGACTTTTAAAAGAGAGACTTACACATCCTATAAAAGATCATAAAGAATTATTAAAAAGATACAATTTATCTAAAGATTTATATGATTATCATACTCCAATTGAAAATGAATTATCAAATATTTATGATATTGAAAGATTAGCCAGAAGAATTAAATTAAATAAATTACATCCATTTGAACTTAGTTATTTATATGATTCTTTAAATAGTGTAAATGAAATTATAAAATTTATGGAAAATTATAAATTTTTCCAATCACCTTGTAGTAGTGATGAACTAAATATATTAATAAATAATATAAATAATACTTTTAATCTAGATATATGTGGTAAATATATGCTTAAAGATATTCAACAAAATATGATTATGCCAAATATAAATGCCAAAATTGATTCTCTAGTTCAAGAAAATAAAGTTCTTGAAAATAAACTTAATATATTTAAAGATCATATTTCAAAATATTTTACAAAAAATGATGATACAAACTATGTAACTATAAATAAACTTGATAAAGAAGGATTTTTTATCCAACTTACAAGAAATAGATATAAATTAATACAAAAAGAGCTTCTAGAATCACATTTAATTATTGATAATGAACTTTATCAATTTAAAGATTTTAAAATAAAAATACAAACTACAAATGTAAAAATTTCAAATACTATTACTGAGAATATATCAGATAAATATACTGCAAATCAACAAAAAATAATAGAACTAAACAAGCAAGTATTTAGAGAACAAATTAAAATATACGATACTAAATATACCCCAATAATTCTAGATATATGTAACTTTATTGCATTAATTGATTTAACAGTATCAAATATTAAAACATCAAAAAAATACAATTATATATGTCCTAAAATAGTTAAAACATCTAATGATAATAACTTTATTGAAATTAATGCACTTAGACATCCTATTATTGAAGAAAATCAAGAAAATGGAATCTACGTGCCTAATGATATTATTTTAGGAGATCTAAATCTAGCAAAAAAAGAATATTCAAATAATATAATTATTAAAAATAGTAAATATGATACTATAAATGATAATAAAATGCATGGGGTATTACTATATGGAATTAATAGTAGTGGTAAATCATCATTAATGAAATCAATAGGTATTGCTGTAATTCTAGCTCAATCTGGTTTTTTTGTTCCTGCATCTAGTATGAGATTTTCTTTATTTGATTCCATATTTACTAGAATTAGTGGGGCTGATAACATTAGTAAAGGATTATCATCATTTACTGTAGAGATGCTAGATCTAAAAAATATATTTAATAGAGCAACATCTAACTCTCTTATTTTAGGGGATGAAATTAGTCATAGTACAGAAACAATGAGTGGAATAAGTATTGTAGCATCTGCTATACTTAAACTTGCATCACTAAAATCAATATTTGTATTTGCAACACATTTACATCAATTACCACACCTAGAAGAAATTGAAAAACTTAAAAATATTATATGCCTTCATTTAAGTGTAATGTATAAAGATGATCAAGATAAACTTATATTTGATAGAAAACTACAATATGGAAGTGGTAGTAGCATATATGGTTTAGAGTTTGCAAAGTCACTACATATGGATCAAGAGTTTCTACATGTTGCTAATAGTATTAGAAAACGTATTACAGATGATTATAATACAATTGAAAGAATGACTCATAAAAAATCAAGTAAGTATAATAAAGACTTATATATTGCCTCATGTGCAATATGTGGATCTAAAGTTGATGATATACATCATATACAAGAACAATCAAAAAGTGATGACAAGGGATTTATTGGTCATATTAACAAAAATCATAAATTTAATCTCATACCACTTTGTAAAAAGCACCATAAACTTGTACATGATGGAAAGATAAATATCAATGGATTTGTAACTACATCTAAAGGTTTAGAACTACATTATACAAATATTGAAAATTAATATATTATTAAAAAATAAAAAAGGGATGAGAATTAAATCTCATCCCTTTTTTTAATATAGTAAATAAATACTAATTAACAGCTTCTTTTAATTTAGAACCAGCTTTAAATTTAGCAACTGTAGATGCAGCAATTTTCATAGCAGCACCAGTAGATGGATTTCTTCCTTCTCTAGCAGCTCTTGATGAAGTACTAAATGTACCAAATCCAATAAGTGCTAATTTATCACCTTTAGATAAAGTTTCTGTTACTGCATCCGTAAATGCATTCAATGCTGCACCTGCATCTTTTTTAGATAATCCAGCTTTTTCAGCCATTACATCAATTAATTCTGATTTAGTCATTCCAATTCCTTTTGTTTGTTTAATAATTTATTATTATATAGCTAAGCTTAATAATTGCTTTATTATATACTTTATAATATACAAATTATATAATATGACATTGATATGTCACTAAATTAACAAACCCCAATAAAAAAAGTCCAAAAAAAAAGCTCTACCTTGACCTAACATATAGTTAGACTAAGATAAAGCTTCTGTTATAAAAATTCTAAAAAGTTGGCAGCGACCTACGTTTCCACCAGGGGACCCGGCAGTATTATCGGCGATGAAGAGCTTAACTTCCAGGTTCGAAATGGAGCTGGGTGGGGCC
>Ga0209685_1000464_pt1 | contig 27969 bp, 28 predicted proteins | sample SaaInlV_DNA_120m_FD_184685 | JGI IMG/M metagenome (GOLD analysis project Ga0209685, IMG submission 184685) | Marine microbial communities from expanding oxygen minimum zones in the Saanich Inlet - SI075_LV_DNA_120m (SPAdes) (version 2) | ecosystem: Environmental > Aquatic > Marine > Unclassified... | reverse complement strand
ACCCTACAACAGCAGGTAATAAACACGTTCCTACTGGTGGTTCATCAGGTCAGTTTTTAAAGTATGATTCTTCAGGTACTGCGGTATGGGCTGCTGATAATGATACTGTTTACACTCACCCAACTGGGGATGGTAATATTCACGTACCTGCTTATGGTAGTTCTACATCAGGACAGGTTCTAACCTCTACAGGAACAGGAACAGTTCCCACTTGGCAGAACTCAGGTGGAACATTAGACTCACCTAGCATAACAGGTACTCTATCTATAGATTCTGGTGGTACTGTAACTCACACTATCGGTAACTGGTCAGAAGAATTAACCTATGTTATCACTCCAACTAACTGTACTGTAGGTTCAATCAATACTGCTGGTGAGTTTGTTATAACTCATACGAGTGGTGTTCCTTCATATACGATTAAAGCAACAACAGACAACTTAGGTTTAGATGACAGTTCTTTAGTTACTAAGAATATGGTGGTTAAACTAACAGCACCTACTATAAGTAGCCCTGCTGATACGACTGTTACTACTAATGTTGTTTACACAGTAACTTCAACTGACTCTAATGATGACAAGATTATCTTAGATATGGGTACTAGTAGCTTTACTTTTGGTAGTGTTAGTGTTGGTTCAGGTTCAAAGGTAGGTAACACTGTTGAAGTAACTGGATTTACTACTGGTAATCCTGCTATCACTGTTCAGTTTACTGCTTTAGGTACTTATAGTTCTGTTAAGGCTAAGTCAACTAAGATTGATGGTACTTATGGTGATTCTAATTATAGTTCAACCGATAGTATTCTGATTTATGAACAACTATCAGCACCTAGTTTAAATGCACCTGCTGATACAAATGACACAACAGCAGTTACTTACACTATTTCAAGCATTAATGCTAATTCTACTAAGGTTATCTTCGATGCTCAAAGTTCTAACTTTACTTATGGTTCGGTAGGCTCAGGAACAGGAACAAAGGTAGGTAACACTGTAGAGATTACTGGTTGGTCAGGTACTTCTGTCACAGTTACTTTAACATATACTACCGCTGCAACTTACACTAATAGAGCAAAAGTTACTAACACTGCTGATGCTACTTACACTGATTCTGCTTGGAGTTCAACAGACAGTATTGTTATTAGTTCTTCCTTTACTTTTCAAGGTAGTAGTAAAGGCTTTACTCACGGTGGTTGTTGTGACTATTTAAACCATATTGATAATTTTAGTTTTTCATCTTCTAGCTCTACTGCTGATTGGGGAGATTTATCAGCAGGAAAGCAAACTTGTTCAGGTATGGGGTCATCTACACAAGGTTATACTTGTGGTGGAAAGACATCTTCTAGTGTTATCACATCAGTAATTGAAAGATTCAATTACGCAAGTAGTTCTAGTTCATCTACTTGGTCAAATCTATCATCATCAAGGCAAGGAACTGCAGGTCATTCTAGTGGTTCTGAAGGATTTGTATCAGGTGGTTATACCACTGGAGCTGTAAGTACCGTAGATAAATTTAGTTTTACATCTTCTTCTACTGCGACATCAATAACTAGCTTGTCTGTAGCTAGAAGGATGTTAGCTGGTTCTTCTTCTACAACACACGCCTATGTTGCTGGGGGTCTAACTTCTAGTCAAGTTAATGTAATTGACAGATATAGTTTTTCCGCATCAGGTGGAACTGCTACAGATTGGGGGAATTTAGCAACTGCTAGACATAGCGTACCAGGTATATCCTCATCTACTCACGGTTTTTCTGCAGGTGGTTACGCAGGTGGTTACAATAATGTAATTGACAGATATAGCTTCGCCTCTTCTGGTAATGCGACATCTTGGGGAAGTATATCTCCTGCTAAATGGAGCCCTGCAGGTCACTCTGGGGAGGACTATGGTTTTGTTAGTGCAGGTTCTAGTAATGGCTCAGTAACAAATGATGTAGATAGATTCAGTTATGCCTCATCTAGTAGTGTTTCGTCTTGGGGTAGTATTTACCGAAATAGACGCGACCACGTAGGCACACAATACTAACACGGAGATATAATAATGATACTTGAATACAAATTAGAGAGAGGGCCAGAAGGGGAAATGACTACACCTTATTGGATTGAAGACGGTGGTTATTTTCACAGAAATAAATCAGATTTCACAATTATTGGGATAACACAAGACAATCCTGAGTTTCATATACCTTCCACAGTTATTAGATTAACTGTTGATGAATTAATAGCAAGAGAATTAGCTGAGCATCTAATCTTTCCTAGAAGGAAAGTGCTCGATACTAGCTATACTGTAGAGATGACAGAAGAAGAAGTTATTGCTTACGTTAATCAGTGGGTATCTGAGAAAGGATTACAGGAATGACATTAACTACAGATGCGAACAGTCCAAAAGATGAGTTTAGTTTAAAGTTAAAGGATGAGCATTTATTTCCAATAATAAACTCTTATGGTGGAAAATCATTACAAACGAATTTAAAGGCAGCAGATGAGACTATTGCTAAACTAAATTACACAAACAAAATATGGAATAAGAGTGGTAGTCAGTGGATGTTAAAGCATCTAACTTGCTCACAGGCAGATGGTTGGTTAAGATTAAGACAGATTGGTGCTGAAGTTTCTCAAAAAAGAAAAGCACTTAATGAGGCTAAGTTTAATTACTTGAAAAAAGAAGCAGAGATTAATATCAAACGTGAGGATTTATTAGATGCTTCCCCAGCAAAAAGTAAACTTTTGGAAATTGAGATATTAGAATTAGAGTATCAGACGAGTGAAATATTAGGTGCTGTAGAAGGTGCTTTAAAAGAAGTACAAACTTATTCAGGTATGCACGATACTTTAGTAGAAACCTTAGGTGAATTAACCGAAGAAGAGTTTGAGAAAGCACAAACCAAAGGTCACATTAAAAGAGCGATGCAACAATCAATCCGTGAGGTTAGAGAGTGTGGTCGTATCAAGACTGGTAATCAAGAATACCTTGAGCAGGTGGGGGTTAGTGTAGGATATGCTTTAACTTTGATAGAAGAGTTCCTTTCTCAAGAAAAAGAGTTAAAAGTCACGAATACATCTTTATTATATGATTTCTTAGATAAAGTAGCGGAAGAATTAGAACCTGTTGCTGATTTACAGTTAGAGATATTTGGGTTCGATAAAGATACCGACTTATCATTAACCCACACACCAGAAAAGGATACGGATTGATGAAACATACTGATAACCCTTCAGATACACCTGTTGAGATGACTGATGCTGAGGTTACTACTATGATTCAGGACTGGGTGGCTAGTAAATAATAGATTCAGATTTCGTGTCTTCAATATAGTATAAATAGAACAAAGGGAAAGAATTATGGCAACAACAAAAGTAACAAGCGCCGGTATTGCAGATAATGCCACCACACTCGCTAAAATGGCGGGTGGTACTGACGGTAACTTAATAACTTATGACGCAAGTGGCGACCCTGCTTATGTAACTACTGGCACAAGTGGACAGGTATTAACCTCTGGTGGTGTTGGTGTAGCACCTACGTTTCAGACTACTGCTGGTGGCGGTGCTACAGGTGCTGGTGGTGATGCAGTATTCGTAGAGAATGAACTTATCGTTACAACAGATTACACATTAAGTACAAACAAGAGTGCTATGAGTGTCGGACCAGTCACAGTTAATAGTGGTGTCAGTGTCACAATTCCGAGTGGTTATACTTGGGTAGTCCTTTAGGAGAATAGAATATGAGCAAATTAAAAGTAAGTGGTAACGCAAGTGGTACTGGTGTCATTACCCTAGAAGCACCTAATACCAATACCGACAGAGCAATTACTTTGCCTGATTCTGCTGGTACTTTACTGATGACGGATGGTGATGGTTCTGGTTTATCTGGATTATCACATACACCAGAGGGTACAGCAGTATTATCTACTGGTGAAACTGGTGCTACTAAATTCCTAAGAGAAGATGGAGATGGTACTTGTTCTTGGCAAGCTGCTGGTGGTGCTGATACATCATTAAGTAACTTAACTGCTACTGGTGAGAATAAAGTATGTCAAGCGTGGGTAAACTTTAATGGTACTGGTACTGTGGCTATAAGGGATAGTTATAATGTTAGTAGTATTACTGATACTGCGGTAGGTCAGTACGCAGTTAATTTCACAACCTCTTTGGGGAGTAGTTCACCTGCGACATCACTAGTAACCAACTGGCCTAATTGGGATTCAGTTTCTGCAATTAACGGGATATCAGCATCAGCCATTACAGCGATTCATACATATAAAACGGCAGGTACTTATCAAGATAGAAGTTTAGTTGTAGCAATAGTATTTGGAGATTAAGATGAGAATTATTTATCAAACAACAGAAGGTGTAGCAGTAATAGTACCAGCAGGTGATGTTAATGACTGTATCAAAGATGTACCAACTGGTGCTAAATATAAGATTGTAGATACATCAGAAGTACCAAGCGATAGAAGTTTTAGAAATGCTTGGGAAGTATCACCTGATTCAACTTGGAGTACCAAATGATTACAGTTAATTTTACTAAGGCTCAAGACATCACAAAGGAACGCTTACGAATAGACCGTAAGCCACTATTAGAAGCACAAGATGTAGCCTTCCAAAGAGCATTAGAAACCTCAGAGGACACTACTGCTATTGTTGCTGAGAAAACCAGGCTTAGAGATATTACTAATCAGGTAGATACGATGACAACATTAGATGAATTGAAAGGAGTTACAGTATGAGTATTACTATAAGTGGAAATGGAATCGTAGAGGCTAACTTAGCAGATAATGCAGTAACTCTTGCTAAGATGGCTAGTGGTACTGACGGTGAGATACTTACTTATGATGCCAGTGGTAATCCTGTTGCTGTATCGGTAGGTACTGATGGTCAAGTATTAACATCAACTGGTGCTGGTAGTCCACCTGCTTTTGAAACTGCTGCGGCAGGTGGTAAGGTGTTACAGGTTGTTCAAGGAACAGATAGTTCGCAAACAGGCTCGTCATCAACAACTTTAGCAGATACTGGGTTATCAGCAACCATAACACCCTCAAGTACGAGTAGTAAGATTTTGGTTCAAGTAGTACAAAGAATAGTTCTTATTGGTAATATAAATGTAGGGTATGGCTATGGTGGAGCTATGAAAACAACTTTGTTAAGAGGGGCAACTACTATTCAATCATCTCCAGGAGATGTTGGTGGTGGTTATGATATGTATATGAGGATTGGGAATTTAAGTTCTGGTAATAAAGCGATGGCATCACGAGTGCCTACTATTGTTTTAGATTCACCAAGCACAACATCAGCCACTACTTATAAAACGCAATTTGCTGTAGCTGCTTCGGGTGAATCTGCCTATTCAGATAATCAAGGATTTAATTCGAGAATAATACTAATGGAAATAGGAGCTTAATATGATAGACATAATGACAGCAATACAATCATTACGCCCCAAAGCAGAATGTGTAATTAGAGGTACAGAAATTGAATGGCACTCAACTGACATAACTCAACCAACAGATTCTGAAATCCAAGCAGAAATAACTAGACTCCAAACAGAATACGACAGCCTTGCCTACGCAAGAAGTCGCAAACAAGAATACGACAAACTTAACCAGTGGGAGATGCAATTCGATGACAACAGAGATGGCACTTCAACTTGGGTAGATTCAATCAACGAGATTAAAGAGAGGTTTCCGAAATGAGTATTAAATACAGTGACAGTGGCTTCCTAGATGGAGCAGATGAAACAAAGAAGTTATCGTTTGATGTCAGTGGGGTAACTACTGGTACAACAAGAACAATAACTATGCCTGATGCTAATGTAGATTTAAGCAGTGTAGGAACACCTGATGATAACTCAGTAACCCTCGCTAAGATGGCACACGGCACAGACGGTGAGTTAATCACTTATGATGCTACTGGAGCACCTGCTAATGTAGCAGTAGGCACAAGTGGACAAGTATTAACCTCTGGTGGTGTTGGTGTAGCACCTACGTTTCAGGCGGCTGCTGGTGGTGGTAAGGTGTTGCAGGTTGTGCAAGGTTATACAAGTACAAATGCTAATACTACTGGTACTACTTATGTTGACTCTAACCTAACTGCTACAATTACACCCACATTAGCAACAAGTAAAGTTTTAGTTGTTGTTCATCAGAACGGTTGTTACACAAATGTCATCACTGCTGGTATGCATATTAATTTAATGAAAGACTCTACTCAATTAGTTGAATGGGTTAAGTATTATGGACAGACCTCTACTCAAATTAATACAACTAATTCATTAAGTTATTTAGATTCACCTTCAACAACATCAGCAACAACTTATAAAACTCAATTCCATAGAATAGCAGGTAATGCTGCTGTAGGTGTTCAAAATAATGGTGCTTACTCTACAATAACACTAATGGAAATAGGAGTATAAGATGATAGATATAGCAATTAGAAATACACACTCATTTGTTGTAACAACCTATGTTAATACAGACGGTACTTATTCAGCATTAGATAATGATGGCAACGCAGTAACTTTAGACCAGTCATTAATCACAGCAGAAGTAAATCGCTTACAAACAGAATACGACAACAATCAATACCAACGTGATAGAAACTACGCACCTACTGGAGACCAACTAGATATGCTTTGGCACTCTATTGATGCTGGTGAGTTCGGTGATACTGCTAAACAATCAGAGTTCTATACTACTAATAAGGCAGTCAAAGACGCTTTTCCTAAGGGGTAATGTATCGAACAACGAATTGAACGCTTAGAACAAACAACATCTAGGCGTGATTGGTAGTAAATAGTCCTTATGGTATCTTGCCTTGCACGCATTACGAGTATTTTATAATATAATTGAACCCAATTCATTCCCAGCATCATACTTTTTAAAGATGGTGATAGGATTTCTATGATATTTGGTGCCAGGGTCGAATCTGAAGTTATCTAATTCCATAAAGATATAGTCAATGGTGGGATTAAAACAGAACAAGAGCAATTAGATTTATTGGATTAATACTGGCGAATTTCTTACTGAGTAACTTCAAGAAAGGTAATCAAATTCGGCCTTCGGCCGTTTGCCTTGCAGGCAAATTTCCTATACTTATTAGATTTTAATTATTTAATACTTATTAGATTTTAATTATTTAATACTTATTAGATTTTAATTATTTAATACTTATTAGATTTTAATTACTTTACCAGAACAGGTGAGGTTTGCCGTATCCTCCTTCAACATAGATCCTGTTAATTCAGGGCCGTTCATTGGGCTCTCATCATATCGCCCTGTTCGGTTTATTTAGATATTTAGTGTCTATACCCACATCAATCTCCGGATCGTATTTAAGTGTATTAAAACAGTTGCCGGTCACTCTAACTTTTGACTTTAGGTGATGGTTCTTACTCAATTTGTATAGTTAATATTATTATAACATATTTATATTGGAAAGTAAACAAAGAATTGATATAAATAAGTATATGAAGACTAATAGTGATGATGTACAGAAATGGGTGATGGAAGCGAAAAAACATAAGAAAAAATCTTCCGGTGTTCGCAGAAAACAATCATTGCATGATAAAGGTATTGATGCATGGATTAATTGGAAAAAATAATATTGTATAAATATTATTGTAAAAAATGCATTTTACACAACAACAAACTACTTAATTAAGGAGAAATAAAATGAGTGAATTTTCAAATTACTTGGAAGACGCAATCTTAAACACTACTCTACGTGGTGTAACTTTAACAGGTGTAACACCATACGTTGCATTATTCGAAACTGACCCTACAGACGCTGGTACAGGTACTGAAGCTGCAACTGCTTCATTCCCTGCATACACACGTCAAGCAATCACATTTAGTGATCCAGCTGGCGCGAACACTACTTCAAATAGTGCTTCAGTTTCTTTTTCTGCATTTGATGGTGCTTCTGCAACTACATACACACACGTTGGTATTTATGATGCGTCTACTTCTGGTAACTTACTTTACCATACGCCTATGAACTACAATAAAACATTGACTAACGGCGACGTTATCACGTTTACTTCTGGTTCTGTAACAGTAACAATTGACTAATATTTGTTAATTGATGAATAGAGGGACTTCGGTCCCTTTATTTTTCATATAGGATTCTAATGGCTAAACTTCAATCGGTAGCAGACTTAAAAGCATATGCACTACGCAAACTGGGTTCACCAGTAATCAATATTGAGGTAGATACGACTCAAGCCACTGACCGAATAGAAGATGCCATACAAATGTTCGTTGAGCGCCATTATGATGGTGTTGAAGAAACATACATAAAAATTACTACATCTGCGACAGATGTTACTAACGGGTATTTTACAATACCTGATAATATAGTAGCAATCACCGCTTTGCTGGAACCAAACACTGGCGGAGCCAATGGTGAATCATTCATGGACGCCGAATGGCAGTTTGGTAAAGCCACTATGGAAGACCTGTTGAGCGGTACACCATCTTCAGAGACTTTTACTAGTTATGAATTGACCCTGCAATATATCGAACTAATGAATCGATACTTTACACCCGCTAGGCATTTCACACATAATAGAGCGACAAATCAAATGTTTGTGCATGGCACAACTTTTGTTGATGGTAATACATTTATTATAAAGGGATATAGAATGGTAGTACCCGATGAAGGTACAGGCTACGCTATTGACTTATTTGATGACGCTTGGTTGAAAAAGTATACCACCGCGCTCATTAAACAACAATGGGGCTCAAATTTATCTAAATATGAAGGAGCTTCATTACCTGGCGGTGTTAGTACACGAGGTCCAGAATTATATTCAGAAGCTACGGAAGAGATTAATCAATTACTTGAAGAGTTTTCGGCAACTTATGAATTGCCGTTAGACTTCACTGTAGGGTAATGGCCACTAATCCACACGTTAACTGGCAGTCCGCGACTAACGAACAAGACCTACTTCATAATCTAACCACAGAATTTATTAAGATGTGGGGAATTGATGTGAAGTATATTCCTCGCATACTTCAAAATGAAGACATCATCTTTGGTGAAGATACTATTTCTAAATTTGAAGTAGTACATGATGTGGAGATGTACTTATCATCATTCGATAACTTTGAAGGTGAGGGCGATATGTTCGCCAAGTTCGGTCTTGAAATTAAAGACAGAATGGAGTTGATTATTAATCCTAGAGAATTTACATCTCTTACAGGTGTTGATAAGCCCCTTGAAGGTGATTTAATCTACTTCCCATTCAATGAAGGGGTGTTTGAAATTACTTTTGTTGAGCATGAGAATACATTCTATCCTTTAGGCACTATTGCACAATTTAAGATTCAAGCCGAATTATTCCAATACTCTCAAGAAGAGTTCAATACAGGTATTGCTAAACTTGATGGGCTTGCAGATGCTGCCAATAAGATTAAGACAACATACGGTAATTGGTTGGCGGGTTCAGAGCCACCGGTTGGTACTTCGGATTGGGTTAAGAATACATCTTATGATATTGGTGATACTATACACCCTACATCTTCCGGTATATGGACTGGCTTATATTATACCGCAGTTGCTAAGACTGGTTTAGGTATGAGTAATATCACTGAACCGGTATGGCCTACCGGGGCAGGCTCCACCGTAGCTGATAATGAAATCAATTGGGAGGCGAGCGGTTGGAATACAGAATCCGACGCGTTTGAGTTCCAAGGTGATGATGTATTAGACTTCGGCGAGACTAATCCATTCGGGGAGGTTTCGTAATGTTGGGCACTAGTTTTTATCATTCTCATATGAAGAATGTTACTGTAGGTATCGGTACACTTTTTAATAATATTCACCTTCGTCGATTCGATAAGAATGATGTTATAATAGATGATATTAAAGTACCTGTATCATATGCTAGTAAACAAAGATTCCTGACGAAATTAAGAGACCAACAAACCGCTTCTGGTGTACAGACATTTATTCCAAGAATTGGCTTTACAATGGATGGCATATCATATGACCCAAGTCGTAAGATTAATTCTCATGGAAGGATTACTACCGGTCAACCATTCAATGCCGACACACGCAAGCACGTTTATAATCCAGTCCCATATGATTTAAACTTCTCTGTGTCGATATATACAAAGAATACAGAGGACGCTCTACAAATATTAGAGCAAGTTGTCCCATTCTTTACCCCAGAATTTAATTTAACATTTAAAGAATTACCAGAAATTGATATGATACGCGATATACCCGTAATACTCGACAGTGTGGGTATGGATGATCTATGGGAGGCTAATTTTGATGGTGGTGACTTGCGTTCAATCGTATGGGATCTACAATTAACGGCGAAGGCGTGGTTCTACCCACCAGTTACTGATAAATCGGTTATTAAGAAAGCTAAAATTCAATACTTTGTATTTGGTGAAGATGATCCTGATGATACGGACGCTTGGTTTACATCAAATGACGTTGAGGCTAAATTCTCTGGAGCGGCTGCTATGATTGCAGAGGCGACCGTTATTTAATGCCAACTCAAGTATCTACTCATATAGTAGAGGTATCCCCGCCCAGCGCAGATTCTAATGATGAATGGGTAGCGGTATATAGTGGCACCTCTGGTGTGGCACACCAAGACTCCCCTTACGCAAGACCCACCCTAAGAAAGAAAGTAGCGGCCGCAGTAGTTGCTGCGACGGTTGGTGCTTCAGTATTTGCCGTACAATATTCCGTAGATCCTATGGATGCCAATAGCGATAGTAATTATGAAGTAGTGACGGAATACTTATTACCCGATGGTGCTATATCATCTGCGGCTAATATGTATGCAACAGCATCGTTCAGTGTTATTCCAGGCATCCAAGTACTTGCTGGTAGTAACACAGTTGTGGCTGGTGGTGAATTAAGTGCCTCCGCTTCAAATATATCTAATGTTAATGTATCGATAACAGCGGATGCTGCTATTGTATCCGCCACCGCTATAACTGGTGAAGGTGCAGGTGTTATGGCCGGTGACGCTTCAATGAACGCGCTTGGATCAACATTTAAACTTGGTTACTCCGACGTTGTTGTAACAGCAACACTTGATTCAGAATCTAATATAAATAATTACTCATCATTCGATGTAGTCGCGATTGGTGCTATATTCACGGATGAATCTATAATATCATCCACCGCTTCATTCATGGTAGGTTCTGCTTCAATGGATGTCAATGCTGGTGTGGTGGTAGATTCGGCTTCCGATATATCGGGTACCGCCACCGCCACTTCTGAATCTACCCTTGCTTCCTCCGCTTCAATGGATGTTGTTGCCTCTGGTTTAAGTATATTTGCCGGTCACACAGAAGAGTTTGGTTTAGGTACAATCACAGGCACCGCTTCACTTGAAGCAATGGCAAGTATAGAGGCATTTAATAGTATTGCATTTACCGGTGATGTAAATCTTATATTCGATGCACTTATATCGACACCTGCTTACGCCGACATCTCTGGTACAGGTTTAATTACCTCTGAATCAAGTGTAGAGGCATTTAATTCACTCGATGTTACCGCTTCCGGTGTGATGATAACCGCATCCGCAACAACAGAAGATGGTGCTGGTATAGTTGCAGGTTCTGCTCTAATGACTTCAGAGCCTATATTAATTAGTAATTCTTCTTCCGATGTAGTAGCTTCAGGCTTAATTGTATCGGCCGGTTACACTGACCAATATGGATTATCCGTTGTAGGTGGTTCTGCCACCGTCAATGTTATTTCCACGGTTGATAATTATACTTCTTCCGATATAGTAGCTTCAGGGCTTGCCGTAATTGCTTCTTCTGTAACAGAAGATGGTGTTGGTATTATAGGTGGTTCTGCCACCATGACTTCAGAGCCTATATTAATTAGTAATTCTTCTTCTGATATAGTCGCGTCTGGTCTTACAGTATTTGCCGGTCACACAGAAGAGTTTGGTTTAGGTACAATCACAGGCACCGCTTCACTTGATGCTTCGGGTATGGTTGAAACGGCGTCTGTATCTAATATCATTGCCGGAACAACTTCAGTTACTTCTGAATCTAGTATGACCTCCGCTTCTACAATGGATATTACTGGTTCATCCTCTATCATCACTCGATCGGTGGTGGAGAATAATTCTATTATAGATATTGTTGGTAATGCGGTATTGAATATTATTGGAATATCATCTGCATCTGCTTCTTCTGATATTGTTGTAGAGGGTGGCGCGGTATCTGCAATATCTGTTTACGCGCATGGTATAGCATTTAATGTTGCCGGTGCTACTATTGATGTTGAACCTACGGTAGAGGGTATAGGTTCTTCCGATGTAGTCGGTTCAAGTTCAATCTCTACAGAGCCTATGGTTGAATCATTCAATGCATTGAATATATCTGGTACAGGTTTAATTACTTCTGAATCAAGTGTAGAGGCATTTAATTCACTCGATGTTGTAGCCTCTGGCGCGGTTATATCCGCCGCCGGTGTTACTGTTGATGGTGCTGGTATAGTTGCAGGTTCTGCTTCCATGACCTCTGACGCAGTGATCGCCGCACCTGCTTCATCTGATGTTGATGCTTCGGCATCCATTATTTCAATTGCTTCTTTGGAGGCATTTAATTCTGGCTCAATTGCCGGAACTTCTTCTATTACTTCCGATGTTATTACAATCGCTAATACTACATCGGATATTATTGGTACTGCAACTTCTTCTTCTGAGAGTGTTGCGGCCAACGCAGGTTCGTTTGATGTTGTTGTTGAAGGTGCTACCGTTACAGGTGCCTCATTATTTGCCGATGGTGTTGCATTCACCGCATCTGAGGCTACTGTAACTTCTAGTTCAATTAATAATTCTTCGTCTTCATCTAACATTATAGTCAATGGTGTAATTACATCAACCGCTACCAATGAGGTATCGATCACTTCAAATATCTCTGGTTCAAGCTCAATTGATTCCACCTCTGATGTTGAACATGACGGCACCATTACATTGTCTGGTGCAGGCGCATTTAATTCTGAATCAAATACTGAGCATTTACCGATATCTAATATCTCTGGTGCTGGATTAATTACTTCTAGATCTATCGTTACATTAAGTTCTGTATCCGATATGATTGGTTCCGCTCTAATGGATGTAGCTCCTTCTGTTGATAATACAGGCGCTGCGGATGTTGAAGCTTCTGGTCTTACAGTATCGGCTGGTCACACCGATCATTACGGTATATTAAGTATTGGTGCAAATCTTGGTATTGAATCCATAGCAACGAATACCTCTAATGCTTCTATAGACGCGACAGGCACAGTCATAGTATCGTCTACGGCAGTGAATAATGCCCACACTACGGTTAACATTACCACCACAGGCGCGACTATCACTACATCTGAAGTAATACAAAGTGGTGTAGCCGTTCACGCAGGTACTGCTACAATTACTTCCGATGGTGTTGTTACTAATTCTGGTACTGCTGATATTACCGCCACCGGCGCGACTGTAACTCATGGTGAGGCTGAACATATAGGTGTTGGTATAATTGGTGGTTCTGCAGATATTGAAGTTGAACCTATAATAACCAACAATGCGACCTCCGATATAGACGTACAAGGTTCTATTACATCCGTGGGTATGATTATATCCTCCGCAGAATCCGATATAGTCGCCACCGGCGCGACGGTATCACATTCAGAAATTGAACATATAGGTGTAGGTATCATTGGTGGTAATGCTCTAATGACTTCATCTCCTACTGTGGATAATGTAGGTTCTGGTGATATTAATGTCACCTCTCTAATTGAATCTGAATCTAATGTAGACTTCGCGGGTACCGGTAATATTATAGGCTCAAGTATAATTACTTCTGAATCTATATCAACCAATAATGCTGTTGTGGATATTGTTGGTACTGTTTCTGCAACATCCACTGCTTGGGTTGCAATGCCTGATTCTGCCGATGTTGAAGCTTCTGGTCTTACAGTATCGGCTGGTCACACCGATCATTATGTTACATTAAGATTAGTTTCCGGTAATGCTATAACATTCGATGCCAACTCTGTCAGACACGCGGGTGGTACTGGTGATATGGTTGGTTCTGCGTCTGTTGTTGATTCTGGTTCTTCTGTACTACCTGGTGCATCTTCCGATATTACCGGTTCATGTACAGTTACGGCTCTTGGTGGTTTCTTATTAGAAATGACTAATGATCACTTAACAGATAGAAATGGTGTTTACATTACAGATGTAGATGGCAATACAATGGCGTTCAACGCTGTTACTGAATCTGCTGGTTCTGCATTAATTGAAGCTGATAATGATTACATCGCGGCCGGCACTGGTGATTGTGTAGTTAATGCTACAATGACCTCTGCACCGGTGGTTACTAACAATGCGTCTTCCGATATGGTCGCGTCTGGTTTAACTGTATCGGCCGGTCACACCGATCATTACGGTATATTAAGTATCTCTGGTGCATCATCTGCTGAATCATACACATCAGTTGAGATATTTGGTGATGGTGATATTGTTGGTACAGCAACAATAGAGTTTGATGCAATCATTGAATTCGCTGGTACTGGTGATGTGGTCGCGTCTGGTCTTACAGTATTCGCCGGTCATACTGAAAATTACGGTACTCTAAGTATCTCTGGTACATCTACGATGGATAGTGTAGGTAGTACTATTAACAATGCTGTTTCCGACATTATTGTTAATGCTACTGCATCATCTCTATCGTTTGCAACCTCGGCTGGTGAAGCCGACATAATCACTAATGGTGTTACCACCACAGCGGCTTCGACAACCTCTGAAGGTATAGCGTTTAATGGTGGTTCTGCATTAATGACTTCCGATCCTATATTAATTAGTAACTCATCTATTGATGTTACTGCCATAGGCGCCACAATCTCTGTTGGTGAAGTCGAACATATCGGTGTTAGTATAATTGGTGGTGACGCTACCATGACTTCTGATGCCGGGGTCGAATTTGTAGCTTCTTCTGATATTAATGTATCAGGTTCTATAGAAACTGCGCCAATCAATGTAGCGACAATTGATGTTACCGATCTTGTTCTCGAGAATGGCGATAGCCTAATTGATGAGAATGGTGATAGTATAGTCATTGTTCCTGCGGTGATTAGTGAGGGTATTTCTTCCATTGATGTTGAGGTATCTTACACAGCTGGTGGTTCTGCCGACATCATAGCCTCAGGTGCTAACATTGTATTTGGTGAAAGTGTTATGGCCGGTGCAGGTGTAGTCGGTGGGTCCGCTTCCATAACATCAATAGCTTCAGTGGTTAATAATGTAGAGAGTGACATCGTTGTTAATGCTGTTATGGATTCTACATCAATCATGACTGCGTCCACAGACATTGATGTTGAAGCTTCTGGTCTTACAGTATCGGCTGGTCACACCGATCATTATGGTACTCTAGTTATTGTTGGTACATCATCTGCTGAATCTGATTCAATGATCACCGCCAATACAGAATCTGATATTACAGTTTCCGCCACGGTTGAATCTGATTCAATGATCACCGCCAATACAGAATCTGATATTACCGCTTCCGGTGTTATAATTTCAGCGGCTTCGACAACCTCTGATGGTGCTGGTATAATCGCTGGCTCTGCATCAGTAACTTCTAATGCTTCTGTGGTGTTGAACACTACTTCCGATATTGTAGGTTCATCTTCAATGATTACTGAAGCTAGTGTTATTAATAATACTACTTCCGATATTGTAGCTTCATCCACCGTTGACATAACTTCAACTATAGCATCTAATTCTGAAGCTGATGTTGAAGCTTCTGGTCTTACGGTATTTGCTGGTCACACCGATCATTATGTTAATATAAGTATTGTAGGTAATAGTTCAACCGTGGTTGAACCTACTAGCACAATATCACCTACTTCTGATATTAATGTATCGGCCTTAATCTCTTCTGGTCCTGTTACAGTTTCCAACCCTACTTCCGATATTGTAGGTTCTGCTACTGTTGATGCCGATGTTACCAAGGAAGTATTTGTTAATAACTCATTCCTAATCGATCAAGATGGTAATAATATCACCGATCATGATGGAAACATTATTGCCGCGGGTGTAATTACAGAGTCTGCAGGCATTGCCTCAATTGAAGCAAATGTTACTAGGGTGGCGGCTGGTACTGCCGATATCATTGCTTCAGGTCTATCAATCTCGGTTGGTGGACTTGAACTTGTGGGTGTTGGTGTAATTGCCGGTGACGCTTCCATGACTTCAGAAGCTTCGGTTAACTTCCTAGCTTCGTTTGATGTTACGGCTTCAGGTTTAAGTGTATTTGCAGGTCATACTGAAAATTATGGTGCATTAAGTATATCTGGTTCAGCTTCAATGGTTTCGGATAGTACTAACGAATTAAATGCTTCATCCGATATTATAGGGTCAAGTTCGGTTGATTCGAGCTCATATATAATTTCCAATGCTACATCTGATATAGTAGCATCGGGTCTTACAATTTCTGCTTCATCTGTAAGCATAGATGGTGTTGGTATAGTGGGTGGTTCTGCCACCATGACCTCTGATGCTGCCGTTGACTTTATAGCTTCTTCTGATATTAATGTATCAGGTTCTATAGAAACATCTCCAATCAATGTAGCGACAATTGATGTTACAGATCTTGTCCTTGAAAATGGTGATAGTCTAATTGACGAGAATGGTGATAGTATAGTCATTATACCGGCCATTATTCATGATGGTGTTTCAACAATTACTGCATCCAGTGATAGAATTGCCGGTGGTTCTGCCGATGTAGTCGCGTCTGGTCTAAGTGTTGTATTTGGTGAAACTATACAGGCCGGTGCTGGTATAGTTTCAGGCAATGCTCTAATGACCTCTACACCTACTGTGGTTAATAACGCTACATTGGATATATCTGGCTCAAGTTCAATCGCTTCAATCGCTTCGGTAATTTCTAATTCTGAATCAGATATTATGGCTTCGGGCTTAATTGTATCGGCCGGTCACACCGATCATTATGGTGTACTGAATATAATAGGGTCTGGTCTTGTAGCAGTGGATGCTACCAACGAAATTAATACTACTTCCGATATAGTCGGATCGGGTGCAATCGCTGTAATCGCCACCAATAATAATGCAGGGTCTGGTATAATCACCGGCTCTGGTATATTATCAAGTTCAAGCGCAATTACCGCCAATGCTGCTTCCACCATAGTTGTAGAGGGTGCACTTGTTTCAATCTCCATGATTGAACATAATTCAATTAGTGTGGTTGCAGGCAATGCTCTAATGACCTCTACACCTACTGTGGTTAATAATACAGTATTAGATGTTGTTGGTTCGGCATTACTTAATATTGTTGGTATAACCTCAGCCAATGCTGAATCCGATGTAGTCGCGACTGGTCTTACGGTATTTGCAGGCCACACCGATAATTATGGCACCTTAGCTTTAACTGGTACAGGTTCGATGGGTGTTACCCCTACTAGTTCAAGACCAGTCATCTCCGATATTACTGGTACTGGTGCATTAGATACAGACATAACGGTAACATACAATGCTGGTGGTGTTATTACCGGTACATCTACTGTTGATGCCGATGTTACCAAGGAAGTATTTGTTAATAACTACTTCTTGACTGATGCTGATAATAATCAACTTGTAGATCATGATGGTAATTACTTCTCGGCCAATACTGTTACAGAGTCGGCAGGTATCGCTACTATAACGGCGAACGTTACTAGACAGGCCTCTGGTACTGGTGATATAGTCGCTACAGGCGCCACCGTATCTATTGGTGAAGTTGAACATATAGGTGTAAGTATTGTTGCAGGTAATGCTCTAATGACCTCTACACCTACGGTTGAATATAAACCTACATCCGATGTTGTAGCCTCTGGCTTAATTGTCTCGGCTTCGTCTGTTACAGAAGATGGTGTTGGTATTGTCGGTGGTTCTGCCACCATGACTTCAGAAGCTTCTGTTGTTAATAATGCGACTTCCGATATTATCGCTTCAGGCTTAAGTATAAGTATTGGTTCTACCGAACATATAGGTGTGGGTATCGTTGCAGGTAATGCTCTAATGACTTCAGAAGCTTCTGTTGTTAATAATGCGACTTCCGATATAGTAGCTTCAGGTCTTATAATATCCGCTTCTACTGTAACAGACTATGGTGTAGGTATTGTGGGTGGTAGTGCTACCATGACCTCTACACCTACTGTGGCTAATAATACAGTATTAGATATCTCTGGCTCAAGTTCAATCTCTTCCAATGCGATAGTAGACTTTAGACCATCTCTTGATATTGTAGGTTCAGCATCGGGTATCGCCAATGTATCTGTAACAACCAACGGTACTGGTGATGTGGTTGCATCTGGTCTAACGGTATTTGCAGGTCACACTGAATTACATGATTCACCTACCTTCACTGGCTCTGCATCCATCACCGCGGCTCCAAGCTTTGTTTACAATATTAGTAACGAAGAGTTCATGCTTGAGAATGGTGATGATCTAGTGCAAGAGAATGGTGACGCTCTATGGATCTCATATGAAGATTCATACTGTACTGCATCCGCCACCGCTGAAGCTACTGTTACTCATATTTACTTTGAAACTACCTACTTCATGGACCTTGAGAATGGCGATGAGTTCATACTTGAGAATGGTGATATACTACATCAGGACGGTGGAACATTCGTTGACGGTGGCTTAACGATTACAGCAAATGTTACAAGAAATGCCTCTGGTACTGGTAATATAGTAGCTTCGGGTACTATGTCTTCAACTTCTGAAGTTAATCATGATTCTAGTACAGAGGGTGCACAATCTTCACTATTCACCGGTGCAATATTTGATCTAGAACCTATTGTTGAAATCAGCGCCACTTCCGATGTAGTCGCGACTGGTCTTACGGTATTTGCAGGCCACACTGAATTACATGATTCACCTACAATGGTGGGTACTGCAACTCTTGCAGCCACTTCCACTGTATCAAACTCTGGTGTAGGGGCAATCTCTGGTACATCTACAATTGATGCAAGGGCCGGTCATACAATAACACCTACCTCTAATATCATTGCAGAGGGTGCACTTGTTTCAATCTCTGAAGTTACTTCTTCCGCGGTGGGTGCAATGATAGGTTCTGCCAACCTTGAAGTGATCTCATCTGTTACTAATAATGGTGAGGCTTCAATCTCTGGTGCAAGTTCAATCTCCACTACATCGCTAGTTACAAATAATGCGTCTTCCGATATGGTCGGGTCTGGTACAATTACATCAACATCTTCTGTTGCACTCCCTGCGGGTGGTGATGTAATCGCATCTGGCTTGAGTGTATTTGCAGGTCATACGGATAATTACACATTCGTTGATATGAGTGGTAATGCTCTAATGGGTACTACATCATCTACTACTAATAATGCTATTTCCGATATTGTAGCTTCATCCACATTTGATGTACAGATGTCTGTTGACTTCAGAGCTTCAAGTGATATTGTAGGTTCAAGTTCGGTGGTAGGAGCTCCTACCATTGAGGCTATATTAGTTAATGAACCATTGACTGACCAATCTGGTAATATTATCACAGATCAAGATGGTAATTACATATACGCGAGTAATACTACCGAAAGTGCAGGTATAGCTACAATGACTACCGCGGTGATTAGATATGCTGGTGGTTCTGCCGACATCATAGCCTCAGGCTTAAGTGTTAGTGTAGGTGAAGTTCAACAGAGTGGTGCTAGTATAATTGGTGGTTCCGCCATCATGACTTCTGCACCTGCGTTGGTTAATAACGCTACATTGGATGTTACGGCTTCAGGCTTAATTGTATCGGCCACTCACACAGAAACGGTTGGTGTAGGTTCAATCTCTGGTTCCGCCACCATGACTTCAATAGCTTCAGTTGTTAATAATTCTGAATCAGATGTTGTGGCTTCAGGCCTTACAGTAACAGCAGGTCATACGGATAATTATGGTGTAGGTCCTATCGTTGGTTCCGCCACCATGACTTCAATCGCTTCGGTAATTTCTAATTCTGAATCAGATGTTGTGGCTTCAGGCTTAATTGTATCGGCCACTCACACAGAGATGGTTGGCGTGGGTATAGTGGGTGGTAGTGCTCTAATGACCTCTACACCTACTGTGGCTAATAATACTGTATTAGATATTGTGGGTTCTGGCACTATAACATCTGCACCTAATACGGATAATTACGGCATATTAAGTATCACCGGTACAGGCACTGTAGTTTCCAACGCCATTGTTACTGATAATGTTGTTATAGATATTGTGGGCTCTAGTACAGTATCATCTAATTCATTGGTGACTAATAACACTGTATTAGATATTGTGGGTTCATCTACTATATCTACCAACCCTACTCTTGTCAATAATACAAATATTGATGTTGTAGCCTCTGGCTTGAGTGTATTCGCCGGTCACACAGATCATTACGGTATATTAAGTATCACAGGCACTGGTACTGTTACTGCTTCCTCTGGTGTTGAGACCAATGATTCAGGTGATGTTACTGTATCTGCCACAATCGTATCTAGTTCTTATATAAATAATAATGTAACGGCCGACATTACATTGAGTGGTGCGGTGGTTTCAATCGCTGAGGTTGAGGCTAGTTCAATATGGACTACCGAGCCATTGAATACAAATGCGTTCAATAGTGGTGCTATGGGTTGGGGTAATATAGACGCCGCAGGCACAGATAATATATTGAATAATTCTGTAATGAATAGCGGTACTTTAGGTTAATATTATGAATGTAAATGAAAAATTAGATGAAGTATTTGGTATACCACCAGATCAAGACATAATGACTTCCTCTCACAAAGAGCGAGGTATTCCAGCACCTGTACAGGTAACTTCAAATCCAGATGATAGAAATCAAGACATAGATTCAGATTATGAGAAGGCTCGTGAACAGCTCCATAATCTTGTAATAAGAGGCAATGACGCTCTAGAAGGTGCTATGAATTTAGCTAAAGAACAGAGTAATCCAAGAGGTTATGAAGTTGTGGCTGGCATGATTAAAACACTCGCCGATACCACCAAAGAACTTCTTAATCTTCAGCAAGATATGGACAAATTAAAGAACGAAACCCCAAATACGGTTAATAATAATCTAAATGTTACATTAACCACTCATGAATTACAGAAGATGATTAATGGTACGTAATACATCAAGTTATTTAGGTAATCCACTCCTCAAACGCTCGGGTGAACAATTAAATTGGTCTGAGGAAATGGTTGCGGAATATTTGAAGTGTAAAGAAGATATTATATATTTTGTAAAGACTCATATGAAGATCATTCACGTTGATGATGGTCTAATTCCATTCGATACATACCCATTCCAAGACGAGCTTATAAATCATCTAAATGATAATCGTTTCTCCATAATCAAGACGAGTAGACAGGTTGGTAAGACCACAACATCTGTTGCATTCCTATTACATTATATATTATTCAATGAGAGCAAGGTTGTCGGTATTCTAGCCAATAAGGGAGCAACATCAAGAGAAATTCTTGGACGACTTCAATTGGCGTATGAGAATTTACCGAAATATTTACAGCAAGGTGTATTGGAATGGAACAAAGGCTCTATTGAATTAGAGAATGGAAGTAAAATCATCGCCTCTTCTACAAGCTCAAGTGCTGTTCGTGGCTTCTCATTCTCTACATTGTTCTTAGATGAAGCGGCTTTCATTCATGGTAATCTATTTTGGGAATTCTGGGATTCAATTTATCCTACAATTTCATCTGGTAAGCATACTAAGATTATAATGGTATCTACCCCGAACGGCATGAATCACTTTTATAAGTTTTGGAATGATGCTCAAGAAAAGCGTAGCTCATTTGTACCATTCGATGTGCATTGGAGTCTTGTGCCAGGTAGAGACGAAAAATGGAAGAAAGATACTATTGGAAATATCGGTGAAGATAGGTGGAGACAAGAATTTGAAGCGGAGTTTTTAGGTACTTCCAACACGCTCGTGAATGTAAATACATTATCTAGTCTATCATATAAATTACCGGAATTCTTTTCCAATGATATTTCATACTATAAATACCCGACGAAGGGTAATACATATGTAATGGCGGTGGATGTGTCCTATGGTAGAGGCCAAGACTATTCTACATTTTCTATAATGGATATTACTCAATACCCGTTTGAACAGGTCGCTACATATAGAAGTAATAGTATATCACCATTATTATTCCCGTCCATTATACAAAAGGTCGCTTTAGATTATAATGAAGCCTTCGTATTGGTGGAAAATAATGATATTGGTAAAACAGTCACTCAAGTACTGAACTATGAACTTGAATATGAGAATTTAATATCCATTGGCTCAGTTAAAGCCATGGATATAGGCATACGAATGACCAAGGCTACAAAGTCTCTTGGTTGTTCTATCCTAAAAGATTTGATGGAAAATCAAAAATTGATTATTGTGGACATGCACACTATACAGGAATTGTCTACATTTATTATTAGAGGGTCCTCCTACGCAGCCGAAGGAGGTGCTCATGATGATATGGTGATGAATTTAGTCTTGTTTGCTTGGTTTACCGGGCAATCAATGTTTAAAGAACTCACCGATTCGGATATAAGGCTTAAAATGTATCAAAGAAACATCGAGGACATTGAGGAAATGATGACCCCGTTCGGATTTACCAACGATATTGATGATGAAGATAATACATTTGTAGAAGATGGCTTAAGATGGAAGATAGTTTCATAAAGTCAAAATAATATAAATATATTAAGTAAAACATAAGTTTTTATTTTTAACACTATAAGGAGATAATATATGGGATTTGCTCTCTCACCAGGTGTTACAGTTAAGGAACATGACCTTAGTACTACTATTCCTGCCGTTGCCACTTCATTTGGTGGCATGGTTGGTAAGTTTACTACGGGTCCTGCTAACGACACAACTGTTATCACATCTGAAAACGAATTAGTTGCTACTTTTGGTACGCCAACTAATGACACCGCTGCTTCATTCTTCTCAGCTTCGAACTTCCTAAAGTATGGTAATAACCTTACTATTGTTCGTACTGTAGCTAATGATGCATTAAACGCTGCTTCCAACGGAACGGGCGTTGCAATTCATAACAAAGACGCATTTGACAATGGTAAAGCAGGTTTTGCTGCACCGGCATATGCAAGAAATACTGGCGCTGTAGGTAATTCAGTCACAGTTTCTTGGGCTGACGATCAAGCATTCGCTGCTTGGGCTCACGCAGGATTCTTTGATTCTGCTCCAGATACTGATACTAATCAAGAAATTGCAGTTGCAGTTCTTGTTTCTGGTACAGTTACTGAAACTTACACAGTTTCTCTAGTTGAAGGTAACAAAGACGCGGAAGGCAACAACATCTTTATTGATGATGTTATCGCTAATAAATCAAAGCATGTATACATGATTGCGGCTAATATGCCTACATCAGGTGATGTAGACGAAAGCACACCCGCTGCAGATACTGCAGACTACACGTTAAGTGCTGGTACTGATGGTGCTTCGGCTCCAACTGCTGGTAACTGGACCATCTCTTGGGATTTATTTGCCAACGCCGACACTTTAGATGTAAATCTATTGATTGCTGGTGCTGCTGCTGGTGAAGCACTAGAAATTGCTTCTACTGTTCAACGCTATGTTGTACAAACGGTTGCTGAAGGTAGAAAAGATTGCGTTGCATTCGTTTCTCCACCTAAAGATGAAATCGTTGGTATTGCCGCTGCCACTCAGTTAAGTAACTTACAGGAATGGCGTACCGCTACTGGTGGTTACACTACAAATCATATGAACATTAACTCTTCATACGGTTTCCTTGACGGTAACTACAAATACCAATACGACAAATACAATGACAACTACCGTTGGGTACCTCTTGCAGGTGACATCGCTGGTTTATGTGTATTCACCGACTCTTCTAAAGATGCTTGGTGGTCACCTGGTGGTCTTAATCGTGGTAAAATTAAAGGCGTTGTTAAGCTTGCCTTCAATCCAACGACTGGTCATCGCGATCAAATGTATAAATCTCCTTACGGTATTAACCCGGTTGTTTCTATGCCAGGTCAAGGCACTGTATTATGGGGTGATAAAACAATGCTAACCAAACCTTCTGCATTCGACAGAATTAATGTTAGACGTTTATTTATTGTGTTAGAAAAGGCTATTTCAACGGCTTCTAAATACATGTTATTTGAATTCAATGATGCTTTCACTAGATCACAATTCAAAGGCATGGTAGAGCCGTTTATGAAAGATGTTAAAGGCCGTCGCGGTATGTATGACTTCTTAGTTGTATGTGATGAGACCAATAACACGGGCGAAGTATTAGATCGAAATGAGTTTGTTGCAGATATCTACATCAAACCGGCTCGTTCAATTAACTTCATTACTTTAAACTTTATTGCTACTAAATCAGGCGTTGAATTCAGCGAACTGTTTGGCGCGGTATAATAGGAGAATAAAATGGCATTTAATATATCACAATTTAAAGGCGTCATGAATAAGGCCGGCGATCTATATCGCGGCAATTTATTCCATGTTAACATCAACGCTCCTGGCTTAGGATTTGATCAAGACTTTCAGTTTTTATGTAAAGCGGCTCAAATCCCTGCATCAACAGTAGAGGCGATTGAAGTACCTTACCAGAATCGTGTTGTTAAGATTGCGGGTGACAGAACTTTCGAAGATTGGACTATCACTGTTCTTAATGATCAAGATTTTAAATATCGTCACGCATTCGAACTTTGGATGCAGGGTATTAATCAACATGAAGGTAACAAATCTTTGAAGCCGGCGGATTATAAAGCTCAAATGTCTGTAACACCTTCTAAAAGAGATGATACAGCGATTGGTAGTTATGTATTTGAGGGTGCGTTCCCTACTGCAGTTGAAGCAATCGACCTTACTTGGGAAAGTGGTGCACAGGCTAACGAATATACCGTTACCATCGCATACGACTTCTGGGGTAAAACGTCAACGGCTGGCAACATTGACCAATAATAAAATATAATATATTATGAATTTAATTGAACAATTCGATAGAATGTTTGGTAGTAAATTGTCTAAAAAGGCGGGTGATACCAAAATTGATAATAAGATCTCAACATTCATTGCACCCGATATGGAAGGTGCGATATCTGTTGATGTATCTGGCTTTAGCACTCAACTATTTGATATTGATACGAAGTGGAAAAACACCGCTGAGTTAATCAACCAATATAGAACGCTTGCAAGAACACCGGAGGCAGAAGCTGCCATCGATGATATTGTAAATGAAGCCATTGTTTTTGATATTAATCAGGACGCTGTAAATATTGCTCTCAACCGTCTGGATCAACCAGATAATGTAAAGGAAATTATTACAGAAGAGTTTGAAAATGTTTTAAAACGATTTGATTTTAACTATTCTGGAGATGAATTTTTCAGGAAGTGGTATACCGATGGACGAATCTTCTTCCAAGTGGTGGTAGATGAGGGCAATTTAAAGAAGGGAATAAAAGACCTTCGTTACATTGACTCAAGACTTATTCAATTTATTAAAGAAGTTGAAAAAGAAACTACACCGGAAGGACATGAAGTCATCAAGAATATAGAAGAATACTATCTATATTCAGAGGAAGTTGACGGTATTAACCGTACAATGAAGATTGCCCCTGAAGCAATTGTATACGCTGATTCAGGGTTATTTGAAGGTGATGGTACTGCGGTATCTTATCTTCATAAAGCTATTAAGCCGATCAACCAACTAAATATGTTGGAAGATGCGGCGACCGTATATAGAATAACACGTTCACCAGAGCGTCGAGTATTTTATGTTGATGTTGGTAATTTACCTAAGACTCGTGCAGAGCAGTATCTTAAAAACATCATGAATAAATATAAGAATAAGATGGTGTATGATTCTAATACGGGTAAGATCAAGGACCAACATAACACTATGTCTATGTTGGAGGACTTTTGGCTTCCTCGTAGAGAGGGCGGTAAAGGTACCGAGATTGAAACATTACCTGCGGGTGGTGCGTTCGATCAAATTGATGATATTCTATACTTTCGTAAGAAGGTATATAAGGCACTTCATGTTCCGGCCTCAAGGTTAGAAGATGATGCATCTTATGGATTTGGTAAACAATCAGAGATCACACGTGATGAGATTAAATTTACCAAGTTTGTAATGAAGTTGCGTAAGAAATTTTCTAATATTTTCTACCAGGCTCTTCGCACTCAATTGATTTTAAAGGGTGTAATTAAGAAGAACGAATGGAGAACATTTAAAGAAAATATTGATTTTGAATTTAAGGATGATTCTTTCTTCTCAGAAATGAAGCAAACGGAAATTCTTAAAGAAAGACTGGAAATAATGGACCAAATGGTTGACTATGCAGGCAAATATTTCTCGCATGAATATATTCGTGCAAGTATTCTTCAACAAACTGAAGATGAGATAAAAGATATTGATGCACAGATCAAAGATGAGAAAAATGATGAACGATACAAAGATGAGGATGAATAATGAATATTAAAGATTTAATACAATCGAGTATAACAAACAAGGCTACTGATTTTAAATCCACTTTTGCTAAACTGATGCAATCTAAAATTTTAGATAAAATCGCGGGTGCAAAGGAAGACGTGGGTAAAGTCTTTTTAAATAAGGAAAAATAATGTTAAAATTTAGTGAATTTATGAATGAAGCTTCTGGTGATAAAGAAGCATATCAAAAATTCTTCAATGGTATGTTAAAGAAGTTTGGTGTTAAATCACCTTCTGAACTTGATGACAAGAAGAAAAAAGAATTTTATAACGCAATAGAAAAAGGTTGGGATGCAGCGGATGAAGATTGTGCAGACGATGAAGATGATATTGAAGAAGGTAAATTCGCTTCAAATCTTATCGCCAAAGCATTAAAGATTGCAAAGAAATCTACTGGTGATTTTGACAAAGCTTGGGCGCAAATCGAAAAGATTAAAAAAGGTCTAGCCGACTTTGATGTTGTAGCCAAGGCTCTTAAAACCGCGAATGAGAATAAAAATGATTAATATTAAAGATATTGCTTTATCTATCTTGGAAGAGGTGGACGAAAAGGAGATCAAGAAGGTTGTACGTGGCGGTAAGATTATTAAAAAAGTCAAGTGCAAGGCTGGTTTTAAGGCTAAGGGTAAGAAATGTGTAAAGATCAAAGCCAAAGAACGAATCAATAAGAAAAAAGGTGCTCGTAAAATGGTACGCTCCAAGAAGGGTAAATCACTCAATAAAGCGAATCGTAAGAGAGCCAAATCAATGAAGAAAGCTAATAGGTTGAGCTAATATGAATATACAAGAACAAGTTGAGACATCATACGCTTCTGATATGGAAGTTTATAATAAAATATCTGGCCGTATCGGATATGTAATGTACATAGGTGGTAAAGATGATTAGTTTTAAAGAATTAATGGAAGGCCGTGCAGGCCCTGAATATAAAACTATATTCAAGCTTCTTAAAAAGAAAAAGATGGTGGGTGTTGATTTAAGTGATGGCCGTATCGGCTGGTGCTCAATTGAATCGCTTGATCAGATTGATAGATCGAGTGATCGATTTGTTTGCAATGATCAAGATGGTGAAGTGCATGAATTATCATATGATGATATTGCAAGGGTTTACGAGATATGATTACATATACACAATTAATGGAAGGCGCTAGTGTTAAATCAACTATGTCTGATTTAAACAAAAAGATGTCTTTACTAAAGACCGATGTTAAGGGTGGAAACATTAACGATATTATCACAAGATTGATGTCAATTGAAATCTTCATGGGCAAGGCAATAAAAGATTTAAACAAACTTGTTAAAGAATCAGTTGAATATGAAACTGATTTAGATTCTCTATTTGAAGAAGAGTTGAGAGAAGCAAAATGGAAATTAACTTCAATGTCTGCTAAAGATGCGATTAAGAAGTATGGTAAGGATAAAGTAAGAGTTGGGCATCTTAAAATGCGTGACA
>Ga0209685_1000462_pt1 | contig 28076 bp, 27 predicted proteins | sample SaaInlV_DNA_120m_FD_184685 | JGI IMG/M metagenome (GOLD analysis project Ga0209685, IMG submission 184685) | Marine microbial communities from expanding oxygen minimum zones in the Saanich Inlet - SI075_LV_DNA_120m (SPAdes) (version 2) | ecosystem: Environmental > Aquatic > Marine > Unclassified... | reverse complement strand
CTACCAAAAAGCTCATTCCGGAGTTGTTTCGAGTGATCAGGACTTTTCAAAAGCTTTATCTTTGTTTGATGCTGAAGTTCTGCCTGAGTGGCTGGATTATAACGGGCACATGACAGAAAGCCGTTATCTCCAAGTTTTTGGAGATGCCACTGATGCGCTGCTCAACTTTGTTGGTATGGACGAAGCATATCGGACACAGGGATTTTCGGTGTACACTGTTGAAACTCACATCCGTCATCTGCTTGAAGTCGCGGGTGCTGAACCGCTTAGTGTGAAAACACAAGTTCTCGGTTTCGATGAAAAACGTCTCCGGATTGTTCATACAATGAGTAATGCTTCTTCCGGAGATATACTGGCGACTGGCGAACACATGCTGCTGCATGTTGATACAGAAGCAGGATGCGCAACTCCTTTTGGAATAAATCTCTACGAAAAACTTGAAAAAATCTGGCAAGGACATCAGAATCTAAAAGCTCCGGATTATACAGGAAAGGGAATCCGGAATCTGAAATCAAGTTCCTAAAAATAAAATTGATGATGGTCCCGTAAAAAGTCATGATGACACCAATGTTTGTCATTCCGACAGCAGGGAGAAATCTTAGTGATATTTATATGGTCGCTCGTATAAGATTTCTCGCTTCACTCGAAATGACACTTTGTTGGAATTTTTTTGCTTCATCATAAATGAAATTCATAGTAGTGAAATGGATAAAAAACATGAAAGTATCATTACTTTGATTTCAGAAATCATCGAGCGGCGTGGTCATGAGTCTTATTTGGGAGAAGGATTGAGTATGCAGGAACACATGCTGCAAACGGCTTTTCTCGCGGAAAACGAAGGTGGTTCAGATGAAGAAATAGCTGTTGCCTTGCTGCACGACATCGGACATTATACCGATGAATTTCCCGAAGACACCTTGGAAAAAGGAATGAATAATTTTCACGAAGAATGCGGAGCAAATATTTTGTCCGGTTTTTTTCCGGAAACAGTCGTTGAAGCAGTTCGACATCACGTTGAGGCTAAACGATATTTGTGTGCGGTGGAAAGCGGATATTTTGCTTGTCTTTCAGAGGCCTCGGTGAATTCTTTAAATTTGCAGGGCGGCCCGATGAATGAAAAGGAAATCGAGACATTTGAAAAGTACGCCTCAAAAAAACTGTCTGTTAAAGTCCGGAAATGGGATGACGCCGCAAAGGTTTCCGGATTAACTACTCCTCAATTTTCTCACTTTGTTCCAGTTTTGAAAAGAGTGCTAATTGGTAAAACAGAATAGAGTGTGAATTAATTTAAAGGAAAACAATGAATTACGACGTTATTATAACCTGTGCGGTTACTGGATCAGGAGACGCAGCCGGAAAACATCCTCAACTGCCGAAAACTCCGGAAGAAATCGCTAATGCAGCAATCGAAGCGGCAAACGCCGGAGCCGCGGTTGCGCACATTCACGTGCGTGATCCGGAAACCGGAGCGGCGGGGCGCAAGCTGGAATGGTACGAGGAAGTCGTGGAGCGCATTCGTGCCAGTTCAACCGATGTCATCATTAACCTGACTGCCGGAATGGGCGGAGATTATGTTCCGCATCCGGAAAATCCTGGAATCGGCGGTCCAGGCACTGACATGGCAACTCCCGCAGAACGCCTCGGGCATGTTGAAAAACTGCTGCCGGAAATCTGTACCCTTGATGTCGGAACACAAAACTACTCCAATAGCGCATACGTCAGCACTCCGGAAATGCTCCGTGAAATGGCGAAAAAAATTCAGGCTTGCGGAGTCAAACCTGAAATTGAGGTTTTTGAACTCGGTCATGTCTGGTTTGCCAAACAACTGCTCAAGGAAGGTTTGCTTGACGCACCACCGCTTTTTCAGCTTTGCATGGGAATTCCCTGGACGGCGGAAGCAAATGCAGAAAATATGCTCGCGCTGCGGAATATGCTGCCCGAAAACGCAATCTGGGCCGGGTTCGGAATTGCACGTATGCAGATGCCGATGGTCGCGCAGGCTATGATTCTTGGTGGAAATGTGAGGGTTGGTCTGGAGGACAATCTCTATCTTGAAAAAGGTGTGCTCGCCAGTAACGGACAACTCGTAGAAAGAGCCGTAGAAATCGTAGAACGACTTGGAGGACGAATCCTCACTCCCGCAGAAGCGCGTCAAAAACTCGGTTTGAAAAAACGTTAAAGAATGTGAATCTTTAAACAGTCTTAAAACAATATCATTTCAAGAAAAGCTAGACATCATGTATAAAAATGAACGTATAGACCTGGCCTGCGCTTTCCGCTGGACAGTGCGGTTGGACATGCATGAAGGTGTTGCGAACCATTTTTCATTGGCTGTCAACGAAGAAGGCACGCGGTTTTTAATGAATCCGAATCTGCGTCATTTCAGCCTTATCAGAGCCAGTGAAATGCTCTTGCTGGATGCAAATGATTCAGCAACCATGAAACATCCTGCCGCTCCTGATCCTACCGCCTGGGGACTGCACGGTTCTATTCACCGAAACTGTCCGCATGCACGCTGCGTTATGCACGTGCATCCTGTTTATTCCACCGTGCTGGCAAGTCTCGCAGACAGCAATTTACCACCCATTGATCAGGCTACGGTGAGCTTTTACCGGCGTTATGTCATTGATGAAGAGTATGGCGGACTTGCTTTTGAAAGCGAAGGAGAACGCTGCGCTGCGCAACTCAATGATCCCAAAAAAAAGGTGATGATCATGGGCAATCACGGAATACTGATAATTGGAGAAAATGTCGCAGACACTTTTAATCGACTTTATTATTTTGAACGTGCTGCAAAAACCTACATAAAAGCGCTCTGTACCGGAAAAGCATTGCGTGTCCTCTCTGATGAAATTGCGGAAAAAACGGCATGTGAACAGGAAAAATATCCGGAATACGCTGAAAAACATTTTGAAGAACTCAAAGCCATTCTTGATGAAGAGGAACCGTCTTATAGATTGTAAACCTTTATTTTTAACGATTTCATGAAAACTTCTAAGATGATAATCACCACAGATCCTCATATTTATCAGCGTAAATATTATAAAAACCATTCTCTGTGTTCTCTGTGAATAAACAAATTTTGAGCTTTTTTTTAATTTTAAGGGTTCATCATAAAAGGATGCCTTCGTAATTAGTTGTCATTCCCGCGAAAGCGGGAATCCAGGAACTTGTAAATATCAGAAATAATGGATTCCCGCTTTCGCGGGAATGACAAACATTGGTGTCATGATGACCTTTTACAAGTTGATCATAAAAAGATTCTTGAGGAATTGATGAAAACAGTCAGTTTTACAAAAATGGAAGACGGTACGGCTGAGGAATATGCGTTCCTTGGCTCACTATACTATCAGTACCGGGATGGTGTTGCGGACATGTTACTGACTTTGCTCAAGCAAATGCAGGGGGATAGTTTAGGCTACAGGGTGGACCGTTACACACATTCCCTGCAATCCGCCACGCGGGCCGAACGTGATGGTGCCGATGAAGAAACGATTGTCTGCGCTTTGCTGCATGATATCGGAGATCTCCTTGCTCCGGACAATCACAGTCAGGTCGCCGCCGCTATTCTTAGACCTTATATCAGCGAACAAAATTTTTGGATAATCCAGCACCACGGCCTGTTCCAAGGCTACTACTACCTGCACCACACCAACAAAGACCGCAATATCCGCCAACAATTCAAGGATCATCCGCACTATCAGGCTTGTGTTGATTTCTGTCAACGATGGGATCAATGTTCTTTTGATCCAGAATACGACACCTTGCCTTTGGAACATTTCGAATCCATGCTAAGACGTGTTATCAGCGAACCACATAACCTGTTTGAATGATGATGAAAACTGACACAACGGAAAGGAAGGCTATCAATCAACAACTGAGCCAGGCTGATCAGCAACAATATCGACATGACGGATATTTCTTTCCTCTACGTATTTTTTCAACTAAAAAAGCGGCAGACCACAGAGAACAATTAGAAAACCTGGAGGCGGTATATGGTCCGATGCACTACAAAATCAAACCTTACTTATTGATGAAATCTGCGGCGGAGATTGCAAATAATTCAGTGTTGCTGGATGCAGTAGAAAGTATTTTAGGGCCGGACATTTTGCTTTGGGATTCAGCTTATATCATCAAAGAACCAAATAACACCAAGTATGTTTCCTGGCATCAGGATTTGACTTATTGGGGTTTGGACGGCGACGAATTAGTGACTGCCTGGGTTGCACTCTCAACTGTGACGAGTCAAAACGGTTGTATGAAAATGCTGCCAGGTTCACATCACAAAGGTAAACACCAGCATCGAAGTACCTATAGCAAAGATAATATACTTCACCGTGGACAGGAATTGAGTGCTGAAATTGACGAAGAGCAAACAGTCAGTGTAGAGCTTGAAGCCGGTGAGGTCTCATTTCATCATGGCTGGGTCGCTCATGCCTCTCACCCGAACTTTTCTGCAGAACGGCGAATTGGGCTTTCCCTGCAATATCTTGCTCCACGAGTTAGACAGAAACATACAGACCATGAGTCAGCGACTCTAGTACGAGGAGAAGACCGTTATGGGAATTTCCTTCCGGAACCACTCTGTGAAGAAGATTTCGCGCCAGAAATGCTAAGTTTCCAGGCTGAAGCGGAACGTCTTAAACATGAGGTTTATGATACCAACTGATCCAATACAGCCTAGCGTAGAAAAACTGCCGTGATCCATACAGTCAGTTGATCGTCATGAATGCTTAGTGAGATAGAAAAATTTGCTGCTCTTTCAATAAACCTGAAATCCACCCTGGTTTGTCATTCCCCCCATAACGGCAAACTATTGCCGATCAGCTCATGGACAATCAACTAAATTGTTTGCAAGTTACCGGATCCCCGTTATTCCTACTATTACAAGTTTTATAAAGCATCAAAAATAGTTTGAACTATTATTGTTTTATTGACAGTCTAACTCATCATTCTTAAAGAAATTAAAATTTCAATTATCCTTTTAAATCCTAATAAAAGTTATTATGTCTCAGCTAATTAATCGTCAAATTGTTCTAGCCAGTCGTCCAACCGGAAAACCGGAATCCGCTAATTTTCGTCTGGATGAAACCGCAATTCCGGTTCCTGAAGATGGACAGGTTTTATGCAAAACTATTTATTTGTCACTTGATCCTTACATGCGTGGACGGATGAACGCTGGCAAGTCCTATGCTCCACCGGTAGAAATTGATGAAGTTATGGGTGCCGGTACAGTCGGTCAAGTAATTGAATCTAACAATTCCAAATTCAACGCGGGTGATTTTGTTTTCGGTTACGGTGGTTGGCAGGAGTTTTGGGTACAAAATGGCACCGAATTGAAAAAAGTTGATCCGCAGCTTGCTCCCATTTCTACCGCGACTGGTGTTTTAGGAATGCCTGGCGTTACGGCTTACACCGGTTTGCTGAACATTGGGAAACCTAAAAAAGGTGAAACGGTGGTTGTGGCCGCCGCGTCCGGAGCAGTCGGTTCGGTCGTGGGACAGATCGCACGCTTAAAAGGAGCACGGGCCGTAGGAATTGCCGGTTCTGCGGAAAAGTGTAAATATGTCACAGAGGAACTCGGCTTTGATGCTTGCGTCAATCACAATAGTCCGGAATTCGCTGAAGCACTCAAAGCTGCTTGTCCTGACGGAATTGACGTGTATTTCGAAAATGTAGGCGGTAAAGTGTTTGAAACAGTGTCACCGTTGTTTAACGATTTTGCCCGGATTCCTGTCTGCGGAATTATCTCTGCGTATAACGCAACAGAATTGCCTCCCGGGCCAAACCTGACTCCTTTGCTGATGCGGGACATCCTCGTTAAACGACTTACTTTCAGGGGCTTTATTGTCTGGGATTATGCCTCTCAGGAAAAAGAAGCACTATCAGAACTTGCTAACTGGATCAAGGAAGGAAAACTAAATTACCGCGAAGATATTGTTGATGGACTTGAAAATGCTCCGGAAGCATTCATCGGACTCTTGGAAGGCAAAAACTTTGGCAAATTAGTAATCCGGGTTAGTTCTTAAGTAGACATAGTATTTAAATTTACAATTCGTTTTGGCGTAGTAGATATTTTAGACAACCGAATGTTCTCATGAGACATGATGAGAGTCTACATATTTTTGTAAAACATCATTCAATTTAGTCTGCCAGCCTTTTCCCTGAGCCTTAAAAAAGTCTACTATCTCACTACTCAATCTGATAGTAAGTTGTTTTTTAGTCGGCAACTTTTGTTGACCTCGACTTCGGCGGTCTATTGGACGGCCATTTCGGTACAATTGACCATCAGCAAAAAATTCTTTCGGCAACTCAGGAATATCTTCATATTCACTGGAATCGATATGGCGATTATCAATTATTTTCAAATTGCTCATTAAACCAGTGTTGTTCTCTTTCATTTGCTTTCCTCATTGAAATGATACGAATTGTGTTTCCTCTTTGAGTATGGACAATAACTATGAGACGACCGGAAAGTTCTCCCATGGTAATTTGTCGTGTTTCTCCGTAACTTTGACGATTATCCAGCCAGGTAATTCTGCGTGCACCGGAAAAAATGATGAGAGCATCCTCAAAATCTAACCCTCTTTCTTCAAAAGTCGCTTGTCTTTTTTTGTGGTCATACTCAATTTTCATTATATTAATGTAGTTCAAAACACGCTAAAAGTAAATCAAATTGTAACCACAATAAATCTGATCCGCTGATGAAATAACATCATATTCTAAGACTTTGGGAGGAACTGAGGAGTTCCAGCATGTTATCCGCCACTCACAGCAAGATTCTTGTCATGCCGGACAATTGTATATTTTTAAATTATAGTTATCAAAGTGTTTGAAACAGTGTTGCCATTACTCTCTATTTTTTTTAAAATACCTGTCTGAGTAATCATTACGACTAATTTTGCAACTTCATGAAAATAAACTATGAATCCGGAAAACATTGTTAATTTAGCACAGCATCCGATTCAGGATGTACAGTACACTCAATCCTGCAAAGCACAGATTGACAGCACAGGTGCTTTGGTGATGGAAAACTTTTTAAGTGCTGATACAGTTAAATCCCTGCAAGACGAAGCACGCAAGGTTAGGCCGTTGGCGTTTTTTTGTCACCAGAATCACAACGCCTATCTGCTGGATTCAGATGCCTCTTTTCCGGAGGAACACATTCGTAATCTCGAACAGCAAAGTGACAAGGGTTGTGTACCGCATGATCAGATTCCGGATAACTCACCACTAAGGACGTTATATGAATGGCATGAGTTCAGAGTTTTTCTGGAAAGCGTACTTGATGTTCCGGTTTTTCCTTATGCAGACACACTATCCTCGATTAATATAAATTATTATGAGCGTGGACAACAGTTGGGCTGGCACTACGACAATGCCTCTTTTGCCATAACCCTGATGGTGCAGGCTCCTGAAGAAGGTGGTGAGTTTGAATATCTGGAAAAAGTTCGTAACAGAGAAGCCGGTGAACAGGGCTATGCTGACACTGAAGCTGTAATCAAGGGGAGTCTTCAGCCTAAAACACTGGCGATGGGTGATGGAGCGCTTGTCCTCTTTCGTGGTAGAAACTCACTGCATCGAGTGGCGCCAGTCGTCAGTGATCACGCACGGATTCTGGTAACACTCAATTTCAATACTGAACCTGGAGTGATGCTTTCAGAACTTGTCAGAACGACATTCTTTGGGCGGATAGTTTGAAAAATAGTTTTGACATTCGTTACAAATAGCATTGAAATTATACTAAAAAAAGAAATACAATTTTGATGAATTCGAAAATAGTTGTCATTCCCGCGAAAGCGGGAATCCAGGAACTTTTAAGTAGCTGAAATGATGGATTCCCGCTTTCGTGGGAATGACATACTTGACGCTGATTTTGACTTATTGCGAGTTCATCAATAAAGAAACACATTTAAAGCAAAACAAATTTAATCCAGCAAATTGAGATACAAGATGAAAATCGGATTTATCGGTCTTGGCAACGTCGGCGGAAAGTTAGCCGGAAGTTTGTTGCGCAACGGTTTTGAGTTGACCGTTCGTGACTTGAACCAAGAATCTGCACGTCCCTTTTTGGAAAAAGGAGCAAAATGGGCAGAGTCACCAAAACAGCTGGCTGAAACAGTAGAACTGATCATCACCTGCCTGCCTAATCCGGCTGCAAGTGCGATGGTGCTGGAAGCCGAGGATGGTGTGCTAGCAGGTATTTCTCCCGGAAAAGTCTGGGCGGAAATGAGTACCACCGATGAGGAAGAAGTCAAACGGCTGGGTGCCAAAGTTAAGGTGATGGGTGGAGAAGCGCTGGACTGTCCGGTTTCCGGAGGATGTCACCGTGCGGCGACGGGTAACATCTCAATCTTCGTCGGTGGTGAACGATCTTCCTTTGAAAAAATATTGCCAATCATGAAAGTTCTGGGACGACGAATCCTCCATACAGGAGCACTCGGTTCTGCCTCTGTGCTCAAAGTGATGACGAATTATCTGGCGACCGCTAATCTGGTTACTCTCTGCGAAGCCTTGACCACTGCTAAAAAGGCGGGAATGGATCTCAGCACAACCTATGAAGCAATCCGAATTTCTTCCGGAAACTCCTTTGTTCATGAAACAGAAAGTCAGGTTATCCTCAACGGCAGCCGGGACATTAATTTTACGATGGATTTGGTACTAAAAGACATCAGCCTGTTTCAGGCAATTGCGGATCGTGTCGGAGTTCCTTTGGAAATTTCGCCGTTGCTGATCAACATTTTCAAGGATGGCGAGGAACGTTACGGTTCCCGTGAATGGTCACCGAATATTGTGCGGCGCTTGGAAGAGGCTTGTGATACAAAAGTTCTTGCTTCCGGATTTCCTGCGGAGATGGTGGATGATGAAGCGGAAGTTTCCGGTGCTGAAGTGGAGGTGCGTGTATGATTGACTTTAGCCTCACAGATGAGCAAATAATGCTCGTTGAAATGACGCATGATTTCGTGGAAAAAGAAATGCTGCCTCACGAAGAAACTCTGGAACGCACTGATGCTTTGCCTCCGGAACTGGCTGCATCTTTGAAAAAATTCTCAATCGAACTCGGACTGCACGCCTGCAATCTTCCGGAAGAAGTCGGAGGTGGTGGATTGGATGCGGTGTCCGTGATGTTGATTGAAAAAGAGCTGGGGCGCACCTCACTGGCCCTCGCGGAATGCGCGCACCGGCCGCTGAATATCCTCGCTTCCTGCGAAGGTGAACAGGTGAAACAGTTTTTGGAACCGACTGTACGAGGTGAAAAACGCGATTGCATCGCCATGACTGAACCCGGAGCCGGTTCTGATTTACGCGGAATGAAATGCAAAGCCGTGCTTGACGGAAATGAATGGATCATCAACGGCGAAAAGCATTTCATTTCACAAGCCTCCGTTTCGGATTATTGCGTTTTGTTTGCGACAACTGGCAAAGAACAAACAAATAAAGGACTTAAAAAACGCATTTCAGCTTTTCTGGTGGATTTCAGTGATCCGGGAGTTGAAGTCGCACCGGGTTATAAAAACGTCTCACATCGTGGTTACACCAACAACATCCTGCGTTTTGACAACGTCCGCATTCCGCAATGGCGAATCATGGGGCCGGAAGGTGATGGATTCCGTCTGGTAAATCAATGGCTCGGTCCGACACGACTCACCGTTGCTGCAACCTGTGTGGCACGAGCAGAACGCGCTTTTGAGATTGCACTGAATTATTCCGTCAGCCGTGAACAGTTTGGACAGAAAATTGGTAAATTTCAGGGAATTTCATTTCCTCTGGCAGACATGGCGACTGAAATCAAAATAGCCAATTTGATGCTTCTTGAGACAGCTTGGAAGATTGATCAGGGAAGCGTGACTCCGGAAGATTGCGCGATGACAAAACTATTCTGTACGGAAATGCTTTCACGTGTCGCAGATCAAGCGCTGCAAACAGTGGGCGGAATGGGACTTATGGAAGACCTCCCGCTGGAACGTATTTGGCGTGATGCTCGTGTCGAACGTATCTGGGACGGCACATCCGAAATCCAGCGTCACATCATTTCTCGCGGACTGCTGAGGCCATTGGAAAAATGAATCTTGAAAGGCTTTTTCGCCCTAAAACTGTGGCCGTATACGGTGGTAAATGGTCGGACTATGTGGTTGAACAGTGCGTCAAACTGGGTTTTAAGGGGAAAATCTGGCGGGTGCATCCCAGCCGTAAAGACTGTTTCCATTCCAGCGAAGAACTTCCGGAAGCGCCGGATGCAGTCTTTTTCGGAATTAACAGAGAATTGACCGTTCAGGAATTTTCTACTCTACGTCGCAGAGGTTCAGGTGGTGCGGTGGTCTTTGCTTCCGGATTCAGTGAGGAAAAAGACAGTGCTGAATATGCTCGGAAACTGGAAACCGCGTCCGGCGATTTACCTTTCATCGGTCCGAACTGTTACGGTTTCGCTAATTTCTTTGATCGTGTAGCTCTCTGGCCGGATCAGGTTACGGGTTCACAGCTCGAACGCGGAGTGGCTTTCATCGCGCAAAGCGGAACCATTTCGATTTCCATGATGAGTCAGCGACGTTCACTTCCGTTGGGTTATGTGATTTCGCTAGGAAATCAACAACGGCTTGCCGCCGAAGATTTAATCCGTTATTGTGCAGAGGATGAGCGTGTTTCCGCAATTGGGCTGTACCTCGAAGGCATACTTGATTTGCCGAAATTCATTGCGGCTATAGATTACGCACGCACTTTGGGGAAGCCAATTGCGTTGATTAAAGCCGGATCCTCGGAAAAGGGGCGTAGTGCCGCAAATACTCATACCGGAGCGCTGACCGGTTCCGATTCACTGCACGACGCGCTCTTTGAACGCTTGGGTATCGCACGTTGTGAAACACTGAGTTCGCTGGTGGAAACGCTGAAACTACTGCATTGTTTCGGACCCTTGCCTTCAAAGCGGATTTTGGTTTTCGGTGCTTCCGGAGGAGACATGGCCATGGTTTCGGATTCAGCGAGTAAACTGGATTTGGATTTTTCACAAATTCCGGAAACTGAAATGGAAGTTCTGCGGGCTTCGGTCGGTGAACGCGTGAAGCTCAATAACCCGCTTGATATTCAGACTGCAACCTGGTTTGATTATCCGAAGTTACGGCAAATGTTTGCTGCCTTACTGCGTTCTGATTATGCAGTTACGGCTTTCATGGTCGATCCGCAGGATGAAACAGAAGCGGACACAGAAGCTTTCGACCTTGCAATTGACTCTTTTCTCGATACGGTAAAAGAAAACTCAGCTTCCGGAAACGCAGCTCTGCTTTCTTCCCTTCCGGAAAGTTTGTCAAAGGCAACACGTGAAAAATGTTTAGACGCCGGAGTAGTTCCGCTGCAGGGACTTGCGGAATCCCTGGAAGCTCTGCAGCATGCCGCGAAAATCAAAATAGTCTGGAACGAATGGTCGCGGCCGGAAATTATTCCGCCACTTCCGGATGACTTAACTGTCCGCACATTGACTGAAAGCGAATCAAAAGAAATGCTGGTGGAACATGGATTTAAAGTTCCGAAAAGCATTCTGGCAAATCCGGATGAAATATCTGCTGTGGCGGAAGAAATTGGTTTTCCTGTAGTACTCAAAGCAGTTGCTCCTGAGATGTCCCACAAAACCGAGCTTGGCGGAGTTGCTTTAAATCTGAAAAATGTTCCGGAAGTTGTTGCAACCGCAACCGCAATGTCCGGAATCGCAGAATATTTCATTGTTGAGGAAATGATCACTGACGGAGTTGCCGAAATGATTCTCGGAGTTTCAGTAGATCCGCAATTTGGACCAACCTTGACGCTCGGCGCGGGTGGAGTTTATACTGAGTTGCTGAAAGATTCCGTCGCTTTGCTTTTTCCAGTTTCGGGAAAGCAAGTCAGGCAATCTATTGAAAAATTGAGGATAAATGCTTTACTGCAAGGCTGGCGCGGAAAAGCGGAAGGCGATATAGAAGCTCTGGTTGAAGCAGTTCTCAAGCTCGCTAATTTTGTCGAGCGTCATGCTGGACATCTGGCCGGTTGTGACATCAATCCGTTAATCGTACGTCCCTGCGGAAAAGGTGTGGTTGCCGTGGACGCGCTAATCAATTTGAAGTGAACGATTCTTCAGTATAAAGCCATTGGAAAATCAATGTAGCAACAATTGCGGCTAATAGTTGTACGAGAATGAAGGCCGCAATATGTGTGGGTGCAATTCCGGAAAAAGTATTGGTCATACCTCTAGCAATTGTTACCGCCGGATTGGCGAATGAAGTGGAAGAAGTGAACCAATAACCGGCGGTAATAAACAAACCGACGGCATAAGGAATGGCTTCCGGACGGGTTTTCAGGCAGCCGAGAATAGTGGCAACCAAACCGAAAGTGGCAACGAATTCACCTGTCCATTGACCTGTTCCGGTCCGGGCGTGTGTTGATGGATCGAACAGTGGATTATCAAACATAATATGTGCGATAATAACGCCGAGTACTGCACCAATAATTTGAACCACAACATATTGCACGGATTCCAGAGGGCTTATTTCTTTGCGAATAGCAAAAGCAAGAGTTACAGCAGGATTGAAATGTGCGCCGGATATTGGACCAAAAATCAAAATCAAAACCACCAGAATCGCTCCAGTGGGAATTGTATTTCCCAAAAGGGTAATGGCGTCATTACCTCCGGAAAGCCGCTCGGCCATGATTCCGGAACCGACCACTGTTGCGAGCAAAAACAAGCTTCCCAGACATTCCGCAAAAAGTTTTCGTAACATATTATTATTCATATAATGCGCAGTTCATATGATAAAACTGTAAAGCGAACCCAGTGAAAACGCACCGACAAAAGCAAACAACAAATAAGCCGCAAATACCGGAGGTCTTGCCAAGGCCCAAACCGCGACAGCAGCAGGAATAGAACTCACACCGCCAGCCAATAAAAAGGCCATTCCAGCACCTGGAGCCATCCCCTGCTCAATCAGCCCGCCAACCAAAGGCAATGCAGCATAACCGTTAAGATAGGCTGGAACACCAACTGCCGTTGCGAGAAGCAATGTCAGCCAGTCATCACCGCCGATCACTTGAGTGATTGTTTGTGCCGGAATGTAAGCCAGCATCAGACTTTCGAGAAAAAAAGCAATCATCATCCATTTGCCTAAAAACAGGAAATTATCCGCAGCATTTTTGCCGAATAATCCACGCCGCTCCGAAAATTGCCAGAATTTCCAGACAACTTCTTTAGGATTACGCACGGTTCCACCGCCGCAGCCTCCGTCACCGACTCCTTCCCGTAGAGGATGTGAAAAGGCACCATAGCGCATTAGCACATAAGTTCCAAACCCTCCGATCAAGCCGACCGTCACGGCCGAAAAAGTTTTGAAAACCGCAAACTCCATTCCCAGCGTTCCAGCAGTCAGAAAAAACATTGATGGATCCATTAAGGGTGAAGCCAGCCAAAAGGCCATTACGGGTGCTAAAGGCACTCCCATTGCCAGCAATGCTGCAATCAAAGGAATCACTCCGCATGAACAAAAGGGAGAAAGCCCACCCATCAGTGCCGCCAAAATAATCATGGTTGACTCCTTGCCGGTGAAAACGCTGGCAATTAAACCATCAGCACCACTTGCTTTGGCATAGGCTGTTAAGCCGATCGACAGCAAAATAAATGGTGCGATGCCGACCAGGTTATCTATTGTAAAACGGATGCTTTCCATTCCTTGTTGACTATCCCACCAAGTGAGTGCCGCCAACCCGCTAAGCAAAGTTAATATCGCCCGATCTGTGAAAAACTGGATCAATTTGTCAGTCCATTTATGCTGATTGTCTAAACGTCCGCTGTGAAATTCAATTCCAAATATATTCATTGTTAGTTTTTTCTTGATAGATTTACTGAGAAAACTCGACTTGTGTGCTTTCTGTTTTTGTCATTTTTGCGGTTTCCGCTGATAAACCGAAACAGCATTCATTCGTTAAGAAAGAGATGGAGCTTTCCAGCAGTTCATAGTGCATTACGCACAATAATGTCGTTTGTTCACGCTGTTGTCGAATCAATCCGACTGACTTGAGATGATTCAAATGATGTGAAAGTGTTGAGGCCGGAATTGCTAATTCAGCCTGAATTCTACCAACCGGAACTCCTTCTCTACCTGCCTTCACCAGTAAGCGCACAACTTTCAGGCGAACCGGATTTCCTAACTCTGCTAAAATTTTTGCAGCGGTTTCTATTTCCATATTTGCTAATTTTATGATGTTATTTTATAATTCGATAATACTAGAATAATAGAAATAATGTCTTATGTCAAACATTATTTTCATTATTTACTAATAATTATGAAATTAGTTTTTGCTCAAAAACTTGCGGAACCATCTAAGCAGGTGTAACATGCCACATCAATTTGAAAAACAGCTAATCGATAGATTATGTCTCTCAGAAGAGAAACTGTTGAAGTGGACACCCGTAAATATTTGAAGGAGAAATGATGGCCGAAAAACCATTTATGCTGAACCCAAGAGGTTCTATTTTGGAAATTACTCTATCCAAAGGAAAAGCGAATGTTATCAGCGCTGAGGATAGTCGCGAACTGAACCGGATGTGGGAAGACTTTCGTGACAATCCGGAACAGCGTTTCGGTATTATTACTGGTAAAGGTGAAAAGTTTTTTTGTGCAGGTTGGGATTTAAAAAATGTTGCGGAATCCGGAGAAGCTTCGGATTCTGATTATGGATCAGGAGGTTTTGGCGGCTTGAACTATCCGCGAAATTTCGACAAACCTGTGATCTGCGCGGTCAATGGAATTGCCTGCGGCGGAGGTTTTGAAGTGATGCTGGGCTGCGATATCATCGTTGCCGAAGAACACGCCACTTTCGCCCTACCGGAAATCAAAGTCGGAGTGCTTCCTGACTCCGGAGTGGTGAAATTACGGAGACGCATTCCATATCATGTTGCCGTCGAGTTTATGATGACCGGACGCTGGATGGATGCGGAAGAAGCAAAACACTGGGGACTGGTGAATCACATTGTACCTAAAGGTCAAGGTCTGGCCAAAGCCCGCGAAATTGCGGAAACGCTGGCCGCCGGACCACCACTGCTTTATCCGGCCATCAAACAGGTTTTACGGATGACCGAAACAGTTTCGGAACACGAAGCCTTTGTTGTCCATGATGCTTGCGCCACAGTAGAAGCCGTCAACCGTTCTGAAGATATGAAAGAAGGCGCACTCGCCTTTGCTGAAAAACGAGAACCAATCTGGAAAGGAAACTAAGATATGAAAGCAGCAATTTGCCGTGAATTTGGAAAACCACTAGTTATCGAGGAAGTTGAACTTCTGCCTCCGCGAAACGGAGAAGTACAGGTAAAACTCGCAGCCTGCGCCATTTGCCACAGTGATATTTTATACACAGAAGGTGCATGGGGCGGAGAACTTCCGGCTGTTTATGGACACGAAGCTGCAGGAGTTGTGGAAACAGTGGGAGCGGGAGTAACAACTGTTCAGCCCGGAGATCATGTTTTAGTAACGCTGATCCGTTCCTGCGGAACATGTCACTACTGCTCTAAAGGTGATAAAGTCCGCTGCGAAACTACCTTTCCGCTGGATGAGCAAAGTCCACTGCGTACTTTAGACGGTAAGCCGATTACGCAGGGTTTGCGTACCGGAGCATTTGCGGAATCTGTGGTGGTGCATGCTTCACAACTTGCACCAATTCCAAAAGAAGTTCCGTTGGACAGCGCCTCTATTTTAAGTTGCGGTGTGATTACCGGTTTTGGCGCGGTGGTCAATACAGCTCAGATTACTTCCGGAAGCAGCGTGGTAGTTGTCGGAACTGGCGGAGTAGGTCTCAACAGCGTTCAGGGAGCTGCGGTTGCTGGCGCTGAGAAAATTATTGCGCTGGATCTCTCAGATGCAAAGCTGGAAGCGGCAAGGCAATTCGGCGCGACTCACACGGTCAATGTCGGACAGGAAAACGCAAGGAAATCAGTCAAAAGTTTGACCAACGGACGAGGCGCCGACTATGTATTTGTTACAGTGGGAGCCAAAAGTGCGCTTGAACAAGGTTTCAAATTGCTCTGTAAAGGTGGAACATTGGTCATCGTAGGAATGACTGCGGACGGTGTGAAAATAGAATTCGACTCCTGCGCCTTTGCTTCCATCGAGCAACGTATTCTTGGCAGCAAAATGGGTTCAACGAGGCTGACAACCGATATTCCGTGGTACATCTCGCTCTATCAACAGGATCGACTCAAACTGGATGAATTGATTTCCGGACGTTATCCCCTTGAAAAAATAAACGAAGCAATTGCTGACGTGAGTCAAGGCGACGCATTGCGTAATGTGATTATTTTTTGACTAAAATTTATGGTACCGTAAAAAGTCATAAGGATACCTATGTTTGTCATTCCCGCAAAAGCGGGAATCCATTATTTCAGATACTTACAAGTTTCTGGATTCCCGCTTTTGCGGGAATGACAAGTTTTTATGAAACCATGAGCATCAAAGAGTATGTAACATCACTATTTTGTAAACAGTGATGGCTTTGCATCAGTTCCTAAACTAATTATTTGTCATCTCGAACGAAGAGAGAGATCTTAATAATATCAGGGCTTAACATAAAATAGATTTCTCGCTTTGTAAGCAATGACACTACTTTTAGACATTTTATATTTTCATCAACCATGACATTAAAAGATTTAGACATTTACAGTATCGAGACATTTAGTAACAACGATGTGGGACTCGTACGGGTTCGCACAAAAGACGGTTCGGAAGGCTGGGGGCAGGTTTCGCCCTATAATGCAGATATCACTTCACTTGTTGTGCATCGCCAAATCGCGCCTTATGCGTTAGGAAAGGATGCGTTGGACATCGAAAGTCTAGTGAATGAAATTCCGGAGCGTGAACACAAATTCCCCGGATCATATTTGCGACGGGCACTCGCCGGACTCGATACAGCACTCTGGGATTTGCGTGGAAAATTGGAAGAAAAAAGTGTCTGCGAATTGCTTGGCGGAACCCCAAAACCTTTCAGGGTTTATGCTTCAAGTATGAAACGAGACATAACGCCTCAAGCCGAAGCAGAACGGTTTTTGCGTTTGAGAGACGAATTCGGTTATGATGCCTTCAAGTTCCGGGTAGGAAAAGAATGCGGACACGATGCGGATGAATGGCCCGGACGTACCGAAGAAATCGTTTCGGAAATCCGCAAAGCGCTTGGAGATGAGGTTGACTTGTTGGTAGATGGAAATAGTTGTTACACGCCGGAAAAGGCGATTTCGGTTGGTCAACTTTTGGAAGAAAATGGAATCTGTCACTTTGAGGAACCGTGTCCTTATTGGGAATTGGAGTGGACAAAACAGGTGACAGATGCGCTCAAATTGGACGTGACAGGAGGTGAACAGGATTGTGATTTGTCCACCTGGAAAAGAATGATTGAAATGAGGGCGGTTGATGTTGTGCAGCCGGATGTGTGTTACCTCGGAGGTCTGACACGCACCCTCAAGCTTGCGGAAATGGCACGTCAAGCCGGTCTAATCTGCACACCGCATTCAGCCAATCTCTCGCTGGTTACGGTTTTTACGCTGCACATGATGGGAGCTTTGGAAAACGCAGGGCCTTATGTAGAATTTTCCATTGAAGGTGCGGATTACTATCAGTGGCAGTACAACATTTACGAACCGACTCTAGTTGCCGTGAATGGAAAAGTACAGATTCCGGACGCTCCAGGCTGGGGTGTTGAGATAAATCCGGAATTTCTGGAAAAAACAAAACATCAAATCAGCAAGGTTTAAGCGAAAGTTGTTTTTCCTGTCATCCTGGACTTGATCCGTGATCCTGACTGCAGTTCAGGCTGAGTATAAGTTTTGAAGTATTTCCAGCACTACCTTAACTACACTGCACTTTGTCCGAAATGATTATGAAAATATTTAAGCTTTGCAATGTATGATAGCAATGATATCATTAGTCGTGATCATAAAACTTAAAGCTAAAGGAGAAAAGCAATGCCAAATTTATTAGTGCGAAATATTGATGAGGGAGTTGTCAGTGCTCTCAAGATGAGGGCAGGACAAAATGGAATCAGTGCAGAGGCGGAACATCGTGCAATTTTGGAAAATGCACTGATGAAACCCAGAAAAAAAAGTTTTGCAGAAATACTCGGTTCCATTCCCAATGTAGGAAATGACATGGATTTTGAACGCATTCAGGACGTTAAAACAAATCATGTATTTGATTGATACAAATGTTATCAGTGAATATCGTAAACAAAACAACGCAAATCCCGGTGTAAAAAAATTCTTCAAAAATGCTCATGCGCAGGGAAATGCCTTGTTTATCAGCGTTATCACGATTGGAGAACTTCGCAGGGGTGTTGAACTCATTCGACATCGTGGTGACAAAAAACAGGCCAAGATTCTGGAAAAATGGTTGACAGGAATTATTAAGGATTATGCTGAAAACATTCTAGATTTTACAGAAACAGAATCACAGGTTTGGGGACGATTGAGAGTACCTCACCACGAAAACGCACTTGACAAACAAATTGCTGCCACGGCACTCACCTATGGATTAACACTCGTTACAAGAAATATTGCTGATTTTGCCGACTTTGGATTAGAAATATTAAATCCGTTTGAAAAATGATATTTCCTTGGATATGTAGAATTATTGCCTATGTAATTTTGATTTATGCAATCTTTGCTACTATGGCATTATATGCACTTATTTTAGCGAGCATTCCCTATATTATTTTACCATTATTTGCCTTCCTAGCCATGCGTAAACAAGATGGTTTAGGCGTATTCACTTCCCGTCACAAAATAAGAAAATCTTCAAATGCTAAATTTGAAAGATTCTTTGTGTTTTTATTTTATTGCTTCATGTTTCCGCTTGCACTCTGGATAGTCTTGATTGGGCCAATTGTGTTTATTTTTAATAAAATAAATAGTGTGTTTCCTGTTTCACATAGATATTGAATTTTGTAAAAAAGTTTAAAGGATATTTTAACCACATTGTTAAGAAGATACTTATGATTCTTGAAGAAATCTACGCTGAGGATTCATATTTTGCTCAGCTTGCAAAAGATCAACCTGATATTTTCACTAAACTCGTTGGTAAATCCTTTAAGGATCAGAATCATGGTACAGGCAAAATTATTCAAATTGATCTAAGACCAACACGCTCCCCAATAATAGTAGTAAAATTTAGAGAGAAAACATTATTTTTTAGATTTTGTGAAATTTCGTTAAATTCAATTGAAAGTAGCAATGATATTCCGCAAATATGTTTACCATTTGTTCAATGGAAAAAAGTAGTACAGTTGAAAAAACAAATTTTAATAGAAAAAAATGAAATTGAAAGAAAAGAAAAATTAGAAGAGAAAAGAAAACAAAGATTAGAAAAGGAACGACAAACAAGAGAGGATGAAGAAAAATTAGAATTAGAGAGATTACAAAACCTAGAAGATGAAAATAAAAGAACTGATGCAGAAGAAAAAAGGTTGCAAATCATTCAACAAAAAATAACAGACTTAAAAAACCAATTTGAAAAATATTTTTTATCAGCCGATTATTTTTATAAAAACAATTGTTCTGAATTCATCTCACTAGAAGAATATAAAGCAGAAAAAATAGCATTTGTAAAGTCGTGGGTAGAGTCGTATAACTCGACAAAACTGGACGAAGAGCAAGCTCTTGCAATCTCAGCATTTCATGCTAATGTCCAACTGGTGGCTCGTGCAGGTAGTGGGAAAACTACCACCCTGGTCAATCGGGCTATTTTTTTACAGAAGCATTGCAGTATTCCTCCAAATAAAATCCTCCTTTTGGCTTTTAATAGAAAAGCCGCAGAAGAAATATCAGATCGTCTTGTCAATGCAATTGGAGACGTGATCCCTCATGTGATGACATTTCACGCATTGGCATATGCTATCGTTCATCCGGAAGAAAGTATTCTCTTTGATGATTCTGAAGGTAAAGTTCAATCTTTGAGTAGTACTTTACAGAGGGTTATTGACGATAGTTTGAAAGTTCCCGCTTTTTACGAAAGAATCAGGGCTGTGATGCTGGAACATTTTAGTAAGGATTGGGAGAAAATAGCCAGAGGGCGTTACGAAATAAGTCAGGAAGAATTTCTCAAATTTCGTCGTTCATTACCTCGTGAAAGTATGCGGGGAGACTTTGTCAAATCTTTTGGAGAGAAAGTCATTGCGGATTTTTTGTTAGAACATAATATCGCCTATAAGTACGAAAGAAATCATCGATGGAGTGGAATCAATTACCGTCCGGATTTCACAATCTTTAAGTCAGACAAATCCGGTGTGATAATCGAATACTTTGGTTTGGAAGGTGAGCCTGATTATGACGTAATGTCGGAGGAAAAGAGGAAATATTGGAAGAAAAAAGAAAATTGGAATTTAGTTGAATTTACACCAAGAGATATTACAAGTGCCGGAGTCGATGCATTCAGGGAAAGGTTGAAAAATAGTTTGGTAATAAATGAAATTCCATTTCGAAAATTATCAGAGGATGAAATATGGAACATAGTTAGAGTTCGAGCAGTTGACCGTTTTACAAAAGCTACTGTAAATTTTATAGGTCGTTGCCGACAACTTTTCATTAGTCCTGCAGATTTAGGAAACATGATCACTCAGTATGAAAATGGCTGTAGTATTGAAATGGAGTTTCTTAGTATTGCAAGAGACATTTATGTGGCTTATTTGGACAAGATTAAAAATACAGATGAAGAGGATTTTAACGGACTTATGCAACGTGCGGTTAAAGCTGTAGAGCAGGGAATAACAGAATTTAAAAGGAAAAGTGGAGATGGAGACTTCAAAGAATTGAAGTATATTTGTATTGATGAGTTTCAAGATTTTTCAGAATTATTTTTTAGGTTGGTTTCAGGAATCTGTAAAGCAAACGAAAAGATTGAATTGTTTTGTGTCGGTGACGATTGGCAGGCTATCAATGGTTTTGCTGGTTCTGATCTTAAATATTTTCAGGAATTTTCAAAATATTTTGCTCAATCCAAAAAACTCTATATTTCCTCGAATTATCGTTCCCATCATTCAATTGTCAATCTAGGAAATGAAATCATGGCTGGTTTTGGGAAGCCTGCGATTTCAAAAAAATCTATCAATGGTGGGGCTTTCCTTGTTGATCTATCTGAATTTGCTCCAACTTTGGTTGAAAGAAAAAGGCATTCTGGAGATGAGGTTACTCCAGCACTGCTTAGGTTGATCGCGAAACTGATCAACAGTGGACGCTCTATTTTTATGCTCAATCGGCGAAATGAATTATCAAGGTACATTGATTATAAAAATCATAAATATATTTCTGGACGAGGATTAGAGAGTTATTTAAAACTGATTCAATCTTATTTTCCAAATAATTTACATTCGAAAATATCAATATCTACTACTCATAAATACAAAGGACTTGAGAAATCTGCTGTTATTGTTCTTGATGCGGTAGTGAGAAGTTATCCATTGATGCATCCTGATTGGGTGTTTGCACAGATTTTAGGGGAAACTCCAGAAAAAATAATTGATGAAAATAGACGACTGTTTTATGTCGCTATTACTCGTGGTATAGAGGGGCTATTTATTGTTACTGAAAAAGATGAAAAGACACCATTCTTGGATGATATTGATATCCAACCCCTGAATTGGGAACATTATCCACCAATCAAAAGAGAAATTAATGAATTGGTTGTTACAATAGCTAACCAAACCGGGAAAGGAAGCTCGCCAACAGTTCAAATTAAAGAGCTGCTTTTAGCACAAAATTATGAATATCAAGGTGTTGGCAGAAAAAGTTGGAGCAGAATTTATCCGTTAGCAAATTTTGGTATTTATGTATTACAGAATGAGATATGGGCAAAGAATGCTGATGGAGTGGAAGTCAAAATTTGTGATGATCAAAATATGGAATTAGCGAAATATTTCGTTAATGCTGGTAAGTGGGACTGTGATTTCGATACAATAGCAACTATACAACAACAGGAGGAAGATACTATAGAATAGTTGGAAAAGTGTTAATAATATAAGTCATTGACCCTTGACTCATCTTGTTTTTGTAATATTATTGTAAGACAAGATGAAACAAGTAAAAAATATGCGACTAAATGCCAGACTCGATGCCATTCATGAGGCACAACTGATCAAGATTCAGGAACAAACACATGCTTCAGTTTCCGAAATTGTTCGCCGTGCTCTAGAGGATTATTATCAAACGGTCTGTGCGCACTCCGTCTCCGCGAAAGACGCGCTTTATGTGAGTGGTTTTGTGGGCTGTGCTGTGAGTGATCCTGATCTGAGCACAACTTACAAATCTCAGTTAGTAAACAAATAGCAGAATCCTCTCGACTGATCAAATGGTTTTCCAAACCTATCGCTGGAAAAATCATTATCCCTTTGAAAATCTGCTATTGAAATGAATTGTAGATTTGTTTTCGTAATATACGAGAGCGAAATAAGTATGAATCAACAGTTAAAGGTAATATGACATTGATAAAAGTTCATGAAAATATTATTTCTTGATGAGTCTGGAGATCATGATTTGCGAATCATAGATCCACAATACCCACTTTTTGTTTTGGGTGGGGTGATTGTTGAACAGGCTTATGCGGAAGGCCAGATGACTGAAGAAGTTCAAGATTTTAAGCATCGCTTATTTGGTCGTGAAGATTTGATTTTGCATACAGCAGACATCACTCGAAATCGCAACGGTTTTGAGCAACTTAAAGAAACTTCATTTCGTCAGCATTTTTATGAAGAGCTTAACAAACTGATGAAAAAATTAGAGTACAAAGTTGTTGCTTGTGTAATTCGCAAAGATGTACACCTCAGTCGTTATGGTATTGCGGCAATTGATCCATACTTATTCAGTTTAGATGTTTTGGTAGAACGGTTTTGCATGGAGGTGGGAAATGTTATTGAAGGGGGAATGATTCTAGCAGAAAAACGCGGAATAACCCTTGACCATGAAATTGAACTGGCCTGGTTAAATTTGAAAATTCAAGGAACCCGTTACATTCAGGCGAGTAAAGTTGAAAGTCGAATCGCCGCACTCAACTTGCGACACAAATCTGAAAATCTTGCCGGATTGCAATTGGCAGATTTGGTAGTAACTCCAATAGGTCGCTATGTGTTGGGAAAAAAGATAAAAGAGGATTATGAAATCATCCGGTCAAAATTTCGGACATCACGGGAAGGTGAAATTGACGGTCATGGTTTAGTCATACTTCCTAAATAAGCAGGGGCCAGCCCCCGCTACGCAGTGACCAGCCCACTCAGCTCTATTAATTCTTATGCATATTACATGTTTTGTAAAGACAATTTTTAAAATTATTTGGAAAATGTCTCCACAACAAGTTTTATGAAGTAATGCAGATAGTTTAAATGAAGACTAAGAAGGGATAAAATGAAAATCAAAGATCTGAAAACTTTTGTAGTTGGAAATCCACCGCCGCACTTTGGGGGACGTTATTTCATTTTTGTAAAACTAGTCACAGATGACGGCATAGAAGGAGTGGGCGAAGTTTACTGCGCGACTTTTGCACCGCATGTGATTGTGAAAATGATCGAAGATGTGTTCGAGCGGCACGTTGAAGGAAGCGACCCTTTCCACATTGAAAAACTCTGGCGCAATGTTTATGGCCGCGGTTATACTCTGCGTCCTGATCTTTCGTTGATGGGAGTTTTGAGTGGACTTGAAATCGCGCTTTGGGACATTTGTGGAAAATCGGTAGGCAAACCGGTTTATGAATTACTTGGGGGACGTGTGCACGAAAAATTACGTACATACACTTATCTCTATCCAAAAGACGGTGCAGTTGTTACTGAGGATGAACCGCATGTTTACAATGATCCGGATCTTGCCGCTGAATTAGCAGCAGAATATGTAGCTCAAGGCTTTACTGCCATCAAGTTTGATCCGGCTGGACCGTACTCCAGCTTCGATCCACGTCAACCATCTTTGGAAGCATTGGATCGTTCCGAATTATTTTGCAGAAAGATTCGTGATGCGGTTGGCTCAAAAGCAGATTTGCTTTTCGGCACTCATGGGCAGTTCACGCCTTCCGGAGCAATTCGTCTGGCACGAAGGTTGGAGGCTTATGATCCACTTTGGTTTGAGGAACCGACTCCTCCGGAACGTCCGGAAGAAATGGCTAAAGTCGCTCGTAAAACAAGTATTCCAATTGCCACAGGAGAACGGTTGACCACAAAATACGAATTTGCCCGTGTCTTGGAAACCGGCGCCGCATCGATTTTACAACCAGCGCTCGGACGTGTCGGTGGAATTTTGGAAGCCAAAAAGATTGCGGGCATGGCCGAGGCGTCTTATGCTCAAATCGCACCTCACCTTTATTGCGGTCCTATCGAAGGCGCGGCTAATATTCAACTCAGCACCTGCTCTCCCAACTTTCTGATTTTAGAAGGTATTCAACGCTGGGATGGTTTCCATGCAGAAATTCTCAAGAAACCGATCCGCTGGGAATCAGGATATGTGATTCCTCCAACCGAACCTGGTTTAGGTGTGGAACTTGATGAAGAAGTTGCACTGGCAAATACATATAAAGAAACGGCTTTGCATCTGGAAATGGCGGACAAGCCTATTCGATGAGAGACACTATATTTTTGCTGAAAAGAGAAAACGGTTAACACAAAAGAAATAACATCCGGAACGACCTCTTTCTTCAAGGTCTACCAAAAAGTCTATGCGCTGAGTTTCGTTAAACACACCTTGTTTGACGGCATTATTTGTGATCCATTCCATCATTCCATGCGAAAAATTACTGGGTGAATATTCCGTGTTAAGGATCGGTACTGCTTCTACCCGAATTTTGCTAAAGCCGTGTTTTTTCAAAAGTGGTCCTAAATGTATTGGAAGATTAGGACTTGGTACGGCGGAATCCCAGGCAGAAAATATTTGCTTAGTTAAATTATCATCTGCACTGTTCAAGACAACACCGCGCCAATCGGTTTCTAAAATAACAAGACGTCCCCCCGGTTTTAGAATTCTCCGCATTTCAGTAAGTACTTTTGGAACATCCTTTACATAGAGCAAAACCTGAGTGCAGGAAACCGCATCGAAAGTTTTATCTTCTGCAGGTAACTGAGCGGCATCACCTTCGTAAAATTCAGCTTGTTGCAAGCCCTCACAGCGCTGTTTTGCATGGCTGATCATTTCCGGATTTTGATCAAAACCGATTACTTGTCCTGTTTTCCCAACAAGCATAGCCATTTCATTTGTAAGAAATCCAACTCCACAACCTATGTCAAAAACTTTTTCACCCGGTTGCAAAGCTAATGTTGTCAGAGTGTGTTGACGTTGTTTTACAATATCAGCAAGTTTGTAGCTTCTTTCCAATTCCTTGGCTTCGGAGGCTGGGTTTTTGGGATTTTGGTTCATAAAATTATTATGTCAAAGGTTGCTGGTTTTAAAAATACACTCTGAAATCTTAATGATTTTTAAGTGGACGATTATATTAAATTCCCGTTTGCTAAGTAATGACACAGGTTTTGGGATTATTTCAGACTCAAACATAAAAAGCTAAACATTATTCATTTTTCGAGTTAATACTAAATTTACGTGTTAGGTCACTTGCCAGAAAAAGTCCGATAATTACCACCAGCGCACCAAGGCTTTGAGAAAGCTCCAGACGTTCACCAAGCAGTAACATGGCTGCACTGATAGAAATAAAGGGTTCTAAGTTGAGCATAATACTTGTTTGCGCGGAACCGATATGTCTGGTAGCAGCGAATAAAGACAGTTGACCGAAGACGAACAAGACGCAGATCGAGGCTATTCCAGCCCAGCCGAGTGGTGTTTGCGACAGCGAAAAAGTATCAGTCAGTAACAGAATGATACCAACCAAAACTGCACCAACTGTGTTTGAAAAAAACACCAGATTACGCATCGAAATTAACTGAACGGATTTAGCGCCACCTATAATCATACCAGCAGATCCTAAAGCACCAGCAAGGACCAAGGCAATTCCGCGCCAATCCAGATCTTGCATGGTCGGTCCTAAAGTCAGTGCCAGTCCAAAAAACGCGATAACGAAAGCCAGAATTTTCAGGCGTGGCGGTACTTCACCGTCGATGAAATAATTTAACAGCAGAACCCAAAAAGGGAAGGTAAAAAAAAGTAAAACGCTGAGGCTGACCGGAATATATTTAACAGAACCTAAATAACCCAGGCTCATTACTGCAATCGAGATTCCGGTTACTAAAATTAAAATCCTGAGACGCCAAGTGTTTGAAGACTCGGGTTTGGATTTTCCTGAAAGGAGGTTTTTCCTGTGAGACCATGCCGACATGATTCCCATCAATATACTTCCGGCAAGCAGTCTAAAAAAAACTACTGTCGGCGGAGACGCACCTTCATCATAGGTTATTTTGGCTAATGTGGTGATTATTCCAAATGAAGAGGCACAACCGAAAACATAGAGATAACCGCGTGGAATCATTTTCGTACTCGCTCCATTTTTGGATCATAAAGTGGGCCGTGCTGAAGTTTACAGGAATGACGGACAGCAGCAACTTCCAATTCATAAGTTCCTGAGTTTATGTAGTCACTGTCGACACCTTCCGCATTTCGTAGATAGCCGTAACCGATGTTTTTGTTTACAGTATAACCCCAACCGCCGCTGGTCAACCAGCCCGCGATTTCGCCGTTACGGAAAATAGTTTCGCGTCCCAGCAAAACCACGTCCGGATCATCGATGGTGAAACAGACTAATTGTTTTTGCAGAGCTTGTTGCTGTATAGCCAGCAAAGCATCACGTCCCGTAAATCCTGTTCCGGAATTTAATTTTACCGCCCAGCCAAGTCCGGCTTCAAAAGGTGTGGTGTCCGCTGTGATGTCTGCACCCCAGGCGCGATAGCCTTTTTCCAAACGCAGGGATTCAATCGCACGATAACCGGCATTTGCGATAGCGAAATCTTTTCCGGCTTCCATTAAAGCATCGTAAAGTATCTCGGCGGAATCACGCGGCATATGCAGTTCCCAACCGAGTTCTCCAACATAAGTCACGCGCAAAGCTAGAACAGTCGGAACTTCTGCTGAAAATTCTTCTTTAATTTCAATTTCCTGGCAAGTTCCAAAAGGAAAATTATCACTTTCCAGATCTTCTTTTGAAACTTTAGAAAGTACATCACGGGCCAGTGGTCCCATTAATGAGAAAGTTGCCCAATCTTCGCTAATGTCCTGTAGTTCAACGTTTTCATCTGCAAGAAATTGACTGCGTATCCAAGCTGCATCGTGCGTCCGGAAGGCGGTTCCGCTGACCAGATAAAACTCATCATCCGCCAGACGTGCCACGGTCAAATCACACTCAATACCGCCTTTGCTGTTGAGCATTTGCGTGTATGTCAATGCACCGGCAGGTTTAGCAACATTATTAGCGCAAATCCGGGAAAGAGCTTTTTCTGCATCGATACCGATGATACGGAATTTGGCAAAGGAACTTTGGTCAAAAACAGCAACTCCTTCACGCACCGCACGGTGTTCCTCGCCGACATGCGGAAACCAGTTTTGCCTGCCGTAGGAATAAATATCGCTTGGATCAACGCCTTCCGGTGCAAACCAGTTTGGGCGTTCCCAACCCAGTTTGGAACCAAAACAGGCTCCTTGTTCTTTCAGTTTTTCATAGATTGGGGAAGTCAGTAATGGACGTCCGCTTTCGTGTTCTTCGTGCGGCCAACTGAGAGTGTAATGCTTACCGTAAAGCTCAAGTGTACGGTTACGAACCCAAGTTTCATCGTGGTGAATTCCACTGAAACGGCGGATGTCCACTACCCACAAATCCATCGGCGGCTCTCCAGCGATAATCCACTCCGCTAGTGCTTTTCCTGCACCTCCTGCAGCGGCGATTCCGAAAGCGTTGAATCCGGCGCCTACAAAGTAATTATTAACTTCCGGAGCTTCGCCTAAAATGAAATTTCCATCCGGAGTGAAAGATTCAGGACCATTGATAAATTTACGGATGCCCGCGTTTTCAAGTGCCGGAACACGTTCCACCGCAGGAAGCATCAGTTGCTCAAAATGCTCAAAATTATCAGGCAGCAACTGAAAAACAAAATCCTGCGGAATTCCTTGCTCAGCCCAG
>Ga0209685_1000433_pt1 | contig 29158 bp, 19 predicted proteins | sample SaaInlV_DNA_120m_FD_184685 | JGI IMG/M metagenome (GOLD analysis project Ga0209685, IMG submission 184685) | Marine microbial communities from expanding oxygen minimum zones in the Saanich Inlet - SI075_LV_DNA_120m (SPAdes) (version 2) | ecosystem: Environmental > Aquatic > Marine > Unclassified... | reverse complement strand
TTCATAAGCTATTACAACAAGGTTGTCATAAAAACGCTGATAAAATGGTTATTTCACCTGAGTCCGATATTGAAAGTATAAAAGCAATATAAGTTTCTTTAATTAAATTTTGAGAGACACTTAGATATAGAATAAAAAAAGCCCGGGTAAACCGGGCTTTTTTTGACCTGTAAAATGTGTTTAAAATTACTTAATAAACAGCATTTCACGGTACTTCGGAAGAGGCCATAACTCATCCGCTACCTCTGCTTCCAGAATATCAGCGTGTAAGCGAACTTCATCCATCAGGCTCCGTATTTCATTAGCACAATGTTGCATATGTTCTTCAGTTGATGCAAAACCTTCTTTCTCCATTGCAGTACTGAGTTTAGTAACAGCGGCCATCATTGAATTTGATGCTGTAGCAACTGTTTTAGCAACAGAGTTGTCCAGTTCAATATCCATGCTTGCCATGCTTGCATTGGCATCAGCCAGTCCAGTCATGTAATGAAGTGCAGCTGGGTAAATTGTAGATTTAGCCATTTCAACAACCAGCTTAGCTTCAACTTCGATAGATAGAATATATTGCTCTGCATAAACTTCATAACGACTTTCCAGTTCAATTGGAGAAAGTACGCCAGTGCTTTCGAATAGTTCCTTAACAGAAGCTTCCTGTAATGCTGGTAATGCGTCAGCAGTAGTAGGAATGTTTTTCAGACCGCGTTCTTTAACAGCCATTTCGTGCCATTCTGAAGAATAACCATCACCACCAAATACTGCATTTCCATGTTTACCCATCAGATCTTGCAGTACTGTAATAACAGCTGCTGTCTGTTCTTTACCCGAAGATAATTCAGCTTCCAGTTTACCTGCAATCCAGTTCAAAGAATCAGCAAGCATTGTATTCATAGCAACTAGAGGCCCTGAAACTGACTGTGAAGAACCTACAGCACGGAATTCAAAACGATTACCAGTGAAAGCAAAAGGTGACGTACGGTTACGATCGCCAGGATCACGTTCGAAATCAAGAATCTGAGTTAGACCCACGTCGGTTAATCCACCTGCTTCAGAACCGGTTAACTTACCCTCTTTAATGTCTTCAAATACTTTTTCCAGCTGATCACCCAGGTAGACAGACAAGATTGCTGGAGGCGCTTCGTTAGCGCCCAAACGATGGTCATTGGATGCAGAAGCGATTACCGCACGTAATAATGGACCATGCAAATGAACACCACGAATAACCGCACCGCAGAATAACAGGAAGTTTAAGTTGTCATGAGGTGTGCTACCAGGATCCAGCAGGTTACCCTGAGTCGAGTTACCTACTGACCAGTTAACGTGTTTACCTGAACCATTGATACCGGCAAATGGTTTTTCATGTAACAGGCACATAAAACCGTGTTTCTTTGCAGTAGTTTTTAACAGCGTCATTAACATTTGCTGATGATCGGCAGCAACGTTAGCGGCTTCAAAATAAGGAGCAATTTCAAACTGTCCTGGTGCTACTTCGTTATGATGAGTTTTTGCAGGAATTCCCAATCGGTATAACTTGTCTTCGAAATCTTGCATGAAAACCTGTACACGCTCAGGAATCGCACCGAAGTAATGATCATCAAATTGCTGACCTTTCGCTGATTCAGCGCCAAACAGGGTGCGTCCAGTTAATAGTAAGTCAGGACGGCTGTTGGCAAAGTTAGCATCAACCAGGAAGTATTCCTGTTCTGCACCACAGCTTGAGTTTAATGGAGCAATATCAGTTTCGCCCATTAATGACAGAACTTTTTGTCCTGCTTTATTCATTGCATCATTCGAACGCAATAGTGGAATTTTCTTATCCAGTGATTCACCTGTCCATGACATAAATATGCTAGGAATAGTAAGAGTTGCTCCATTTGGAGTCTCCATGATGTAGGCAGGGCTGGTTGGATCCCATGCCGTGTAACCACGAGCCGCATTGGTCATGCGAATACTGCCATTCGGGAAAGATGAACCATCTGGCTCACCTTTAATTAACAGGCTACCACTGAATTCAGTTATAGCATTACCCTGTGGATCAGTGATGATGAAACCATCATGCTTCTCTGCAGATGCATTGGTTAACGGGTAGAAAATATGCGAGTAAAATTTTGCGCCTTTTGAAACAGCCCATTCTTTCATAGCAGCAGCAACAACATCAGCCGTTGCAGCATCAAGAGGTTCACCTGTCGCTACCGTTTTCTTGACGGCTTTAAAAGCGTTTTTGGATAAAGCCCACTCCATTCTGGCAAGGTTGAATACATCAGTAGCCCAGATATCTCCGAGTTTTTCAGTTTTTGAAACAGCCGTTGGTTCACGGTTAGTTATTTGATGAACCGCTTCAGCGCGGGATAGGTTTCCACTCATTTGGTTTTCCTCTATATAATAAAGTTACTTAAGTTTGTTGAAATCGTTGTAGGTGAATATGGATAGCAATAAATAGGCCAAGTTTTCTGGAGAGACATAAAGTGCAGTGTTTAGCTCAAACTGTTATAGCAGCAATGTCATATATTATCACTTTAATGAATAATTCATAAATGAAGAAGCTGGGTGCACTAATAAGGTGCGTGAAGCACCAAAATGAGGCTTTTATGAGGATCTTTGATAAGGTGCTTATCTTTATTTTGAGCCATATCAGGTTCACTTTAATTGTATTGAAGTCAATGTAACAACTGAATTAGGCAGCATATTTTAAAGCAAATAGTTAACTCAAATAACTGATCTAGATCTAGTTAATCGATTAAATTCAATGATACAGAATATCTAAAAGTTTCAAAATCTGTTAGATTACGCGCTTTTAAAAATCCCCTTCGGGTCATTCAACCCGGAAAAAATACCCTGATAACAACTCAAAGGTACCCTGTATGGACTTATCAAAGTCAATTGGCCTAATGACTTCAAATGACAAATCTGAAGCTGATGAAAAGAGAAAGCGCTTACAGTTATATATAAATCTAAAACTGCATTCTTCTGGTTTGCCCGCCTGTGAATCGATGGATTGCGATAATGATTTTTTCTCGATAGCGGATGATCTTCTGCAAAGTTATCGTGAAAAATCCAGATTATTATCTCAATACCTTTGTCCGGCAGATCAACGAATTCAGGACTTTCTGGATGAATATCTTAAAGATAGTGGCGTTGAGGAATCACCTGTACTACCTTCAAATACCTTAATCCTTGATCGCCATGGTGTGGCTCGTGAGCTTTCTTTACCGGCAGATGGTGATTATTTCGAGTCTGAATTTGTAAAAAGTTTCAGGGTGAGCCAGGGTGTTTTACATAATACTTCCCGGGATCGACGTACTACGGCAGGATCATTTCATATTGCAGAAGGTGGTTTACCTATTCCGGGTGACAAAAAATCGGTACCCAAAATTGCTTATGCCAATTTATTGAAAGAAGCTATAAATCCACCTGAGGAGCTGTTAACACTGCCCTTTACTTCGAAACAAAAGGTTAAAGCTCAAAGTTTTGTTTCTAGTTTACTTCGTCCTATCGTATGTCCTGAAATTCCATCTTTTGATGCAGATAAAACTGAAGCCGAAAAAACCATGGAAATTCGTTTTTTTGCTCCGGGTACTTTGGCCAGTAATCTGGATTTTGTTGAAAGCATTTTTGGCAATGCCGGTAACCCCAGTCTTGCAGAAAATGATGCAGGTCTGGATATTCAGCATTGGTCCGGTCATACCGGTTGTGTCATTCTGGCTCCACACCTGGTCACTATGAAGAAAAAAGATCTTGGCTTACCAAGTATCAATGATGCTACTGAACGTCAGATTCGAGATGGCATGTGCTGGGAGCAGGATGATGATTTATATAATGGTGGTCAACCCTTTAAAATCACTGCAAGAGATAAAAAAGGCGTCATAGTCACGATTGTTGCTGATAACTATTTTGGATACTGTAAAAAAGAAGTTAAAACTCAAATAAGTTATGCAGCAAATCTGTTTGGTCTGGCTGAAGAAGAACATTCCGGTGGTGCTTTGGCTTTCCCAAGACATAATCATGGAGAAGAGTTTGGGCGTGATACACGCACAAAAAACACCGACTATAAATTTTCTGAAGTGCTGAAAAGATATGGTGACATGATGGACCTTCAGGAAGAGGGTTATGCAATCGATAACAATTTCCCGCAAATCCGATATGTTCCTGAAAATCTGCAAATGGATCTAAATAAACAGACCGTAAGCTGGAAGCAGGAAGGCAAGACAACGACGATTAAACTAAAACCAGGTTTAATTTATATGCATCCAAGCGGTTATAAAATTGCGATGGAAAAACACCCTAAAGCACCTTCATGGCGTATTGTTGGAACAGATGCCGAGGGCACTTTCTGTCACAAACCCTGCACGGTATCCGGTGGCGGAAAATCAGAAATATCCAAGGCTATTGATGATGCTGTCATTTATGGTCCACTGTTTGTCAATGAGCTGGATGAATCTCTGAATCAGGTCCAGGAAGTTTTTGACTACGATTATTCTCATCGTTACAAAAGTGAGTTTCAGCCTGATTACACTGATAATCCACCGCGTTCACCACTCAGTATGAAAAGAAGCCTGGGTTCAATGATAAAAATGCTGACCCCCTCGGAAGAAAAATTTACTCCCGAGTATAATGAATGGGTCGAAGGCATCCCAGAATCCATTAAAGCTTTGGCATTTATGATCAAACGTTTTTACCGTGACGAATGGGCTAATGACTGGAAGAAATATTTCACCGTCGATATGGTAGATGGTGTGCAAGGGCATGAATTAAAGTTTGAGGACAGACTGTTAGTGATGTCTTATTTACGCATGGGCTTTGATGCAAAAGGTGCCTGGCGTATTTATAAACTACGCCAGGATTATGTGGTCGCAGAAAAAGTGCAGATGGAAGATGATATCAGTGCATCTGTGGTAGTACCCGCTAAAAGACTGATTAATATGCCGGAAAAAAATACTCATAAATGCATAAAACTTGTTAAGAACTGTGAGTACCGTTTATTCCAGCGTCCAGATGATGCGATTATCAAAGGTTTCGATAAACAAACAGAACTTGAGATGGCATTACCCGATAATTTTGTTGCGAATTATCAACCACTAACAACTGAAGACCTGAAAGAAATTACTGAAGATCAGGTTGAATTTGATCTGTATACAAAACCGATGCGTGAGTTATTGCTGGATAGCCTGAAAGAGGGCAAGACTGCTGTATCTTCTGCTCACCCACTAATAGTAGATGGTGCACCCAGTAAGAATCCTCGATATTTACAATTGCGATCCGATTTAGCTAAACCGATTAAAATGTACCTGGCCGAAACCAGCGCTCGTTTTCATCGTCGGGCTTCACTGGATGAAGCTATTTGTTTTCCAGTTGATTCGGTACTAACTGGACGTAGAAATAACCCGCCTGATGCGGCGGCTGGTATTCGTTCTCTGGCTGTTTACAACCCGATTCATTATCAGGAACTTCCTGAATTATTTATGGACTTTATTTGCAGTCTTACGGGAAAATCTCCTTCAACGACTGGTGCAGGTTCTGAAGGCGCTTTAACCAAAGGTCCTTTTAATGCGTTGTTACCCACTTCAGATTTAAACAATGCACTGGTTTCCTATATTTTGACGGATTATTCAGGTTTTAGTAGTGCGGCTGGTTATGTAGGACCTCACACCAAGGTCAACCATGATATCAGCCTGATAATTCCTGAAATCTGGGCCCAGTTAAAACCTGAAAAGAGACGTCCTGATTATCTCATTAACAAAGGTCAGTTAGAGAAACTGGAAGACTTTGAGCACAATGGCCAAAATGTATTGGCCAGCCGACTCGGTTACCGAATTACTAACCTGTTTGTACATGGGTTTTTTGGTAAGATTTTTGATAACCCATCAGTGGTGTTTGATGAAAAAATCCTGCAACCTGAAACTCAGAATATGGATGACTTTGTCGATGGCATTAATAATATTGTTGAGGCACAACAAAAAGTAGCCGAAACCTATCTTGAAGATGGTTCGATAAACCAGGCATGTCCTCCACTTAAAGCGTTGATCACGATTATGGCTAAAGGAGATTACGAAGGTAAAGATGTACATCATGCGGATATTAGATCCATGTTCACCCGAAAGGGAATGATGTCATCGGACTGGTATCAAAAACGTTTACAGGTAAAACAGCAAAGAGATATGGCTCTATGGCAACGTCATATTGACTATTTGACTGATTTTCTTGAACGTGAAAGTCATGCCGATGAAGCGGGCCGTTTGAAAATTTCTGAACAGTTAAAAATAGCTTCTGCGAAATTACAGCAGGTTTCTCAGCAAGAATATCTTGATGAACTGGTTGGCACGCTAGGTGCTGACCCTATGGAGTAGATCCAGGGAACCGATATTCACCATGATCAGGGGTATTTTCTATACCCCTGATTTTTCATTTATTTAAAAGAGTACATGTGAAAAATTTATTACGAAAACTGTTTTCTCCTTTTTTGAATAAGCTGGAATCAGGTACCGAGCCATACCTTTACAAACCTTCTCATCGTTTCATATTACTCGTCATGGGTGTGCTTTTTTCTGCACTTGGTATTGCCGTTTTATGGTTTGCCGTGGGGCAAGACCCGACCTATTTTTTACCTGTAGTCGTATTTGGTGGTGCCGGTTTCTTTAGCTTACTGGTTGCACTGGTTGGAACAGAAAGAGCAGTGGCAACTATCTGGGGCTCAAAAAAATAAACTGCTTCCCGCTCTACTCAGGTATTAAATAACCGTTTATCACTGTATTCTAAGAAAAACTAAAGGAGAGTTATTGTGATTATTGTTATTTCAAATAGAACCACTAAAGAGCATAAAATTAATCAGGATGGTTATGCCAGCGTAAAATATTTTGGTGAAAAGTTAGCTGATCCTCAGGGCATTTCAACCCGTATGGCAGTTGCCAGTTATAGTCTCGTAGAAGATCTTGATGTTTTTGATGAAGATGGGGAACTTAATTTATCGGGTGGTAGCCCGGTTTATGACTGGACTTTGAGACCGATTAAACAAAATAATGAAACGGCTTTATTATCCGAGGTACTGGAACAGGTAGATACGGATAAGTTATCAAAAAAATGGCTGTTCTTTTTGCATGGCAATAATCAGACAACGCTTAAAAATCTTGAAAAATGCAGACAAATTGAACAGCTTCACGATGTCAATGTTATTGCTTTTTCCTGGCCTTCCTGGGGCAAACTTTTTTCTAAAGAATTAATATTAAAAATTGGATCAAAAATTCTTAAAGAAGGAGGCGTCAGTAAATCAGTAGTTGTGTCTGCGCTGGGTTCGGCTATCGATATAAAAAAGGAAAAATACAGGGAAGCAGTCGAGAATGCGATTACTTCAAAATATGCATTACATAATGCGCTGAATAAAATTAAGTCAGAATTTATTCAACCGGCAAAATTATCATATGCAGCAGATTTTAAGATCAGTTTACTGGTACATAGCCTGGGGAACCGGGTAATGGAGTACATGATTAAAGATGACGGACTGAATGACCTTAACGATATGTTTGATAATGTCATTCTTCATCAGGCAGATGTTAATGCTAAAGACCATCATCTTTGGGTTAGTAAAATTAAGCTGGGTGAAAGAGTTTATATAACCCATAACCGTAAAGATGCCGTACTGCATATTTCAGATGTATTCGGTAGTAATGATAAGCGTTTAGGGCATAAGGATGGCGGTGTCCGCTGTACAGCTGAACAAGTTGCGGCCTATATTGATTTTACAAAAGGCATGAGAGTAGGCATCAATCACGGCCTATTTTTAATGAGAGATATTTTCAGCGAAAAAACCAATGACTGTTTTAATGCGTTATTGTCTGGTGAATGTTTATTCGTTGAAGGTCATTTACCGGTAGGTTTCAGCCTACGCGAAGCCAATGTATTTAAAATGCAGAAAGAATACATGGTTCATGAGGTCGAAGAAGACTGGCCTTAGACGTTACAGAGTCAGCAAAAGCTGGTAGTTACAGTTTTTATTTCACATAGAAATTATTCTCTACCTTTCAATTTAAAAGGTTTCTTACAGAAGTTGTTATCTGTAGAATTTACAGTTTTATAATTATTACCGGAGCACCAGAAGAATGGGTCGAGCCTATCAAAATCGTAAAGAATCCATGGCTAAAACATCTGACGCGAAAGCGAAAGTCTATAGTAAGTATGGCCGTGAAATTTATGTATGTGCCAAGGCTGGTGGATTCGACCCGGATGGTAATCTGACATTACGCGGTCTGATTGATAAAGCTAAAAAAGATCAGGTACCCACTCACGTTATAGATAAAGCCCTTAAAAAAGCTCAGGGTGGTGGCGGTGAAGAATTTGCACCGGCTCGCTATGAAGGTTTTGGTCCCGGTGGCTGTATGGTGATTGTTGAGTGTTTGACCGATAATCCAAATCGAACTTTTGGAGATGTACGCCAGTGTTTTACCAAAACTAAAAGTAAAATAGGGACTCAGGGTACGGTCAGTCATATGTTCGATCACTCCGCCATTCTTGTTTTTAATGGTGATGACGAAGAAGCAGCACTGGATGTGTTGATGGAAGCAGATGTCGATGTGACCGATATCGAATGTGAAGAAGGTAAAATTTCTGTTTTTGCTGCTGATAGTGATTACGCAAAAGCTAAGCAGGCTTTAATCGACGCTTTTGGAGAAGTTGAATTTGATGTTGATGACATTCAGTTTCTGCCAAAGGGTTCTACCCCGGTTACAGCCGATGACGATATTGAGATGTTTAATAAATTTTTAGATATGTTGAATGACCTGGATGATGTGCAGAATATTTACCATGATGCTGAAATTTGAACCCTCACAATTCACTTTAATAGGGCCTGAAAATGTCTACTTTGCTTGATATTTCCTCTGTGTCTAATTTTTCTGATAATTCTGGATACGTTAGCTGAAATATTTTCTATACTCTAACGAGGGGTCTGTAAGGCTCCTTAACAATAATTAGAAGTGAGAAGTTAATTCGGATGTTTAATTTTTTATCAAAGTCAAAAATCCTGGTCATTGATGACTTTGCTGGGTTCAGGCAAACCATTAAAACAATGCTTGGTCGTTTGGGTGCTCATCATATAGACCAGTCCAGTAATGGTAGTGAAGCGATAAAACGTTGTAGTGAAGAAAATTATAATATTATTTTCTGTGACTATAACCTGGGAGATGGTCAGGATGGCCAGCAAATTCTTGAAGAATTACACCAGCGCTCTTTAATGAGGCAAGGGACTCTTTTTATTATGGTAACTGCTGAGACAACGACGGCTCAGGTTATGGGAGCCATCGAATATCGGCCAGATGCTTATCTGACTAAACCTTTTACTGGAGACCAACTGGGGCAAAGGTTAAAAAGGTTAATTCTAAAAAATGCTGCGCTAAATAACATTTATTTAGCGATGAATGCTGGCAACATAAGTAAAGCCATTGCAATTTGTGATGAAGTCATCATCGCAACACCTAAACTGAAATATTCCTGCCTACGTATAAAATCAGACTTACTTGAAAAGCAAGAACAAAATGATGAACTGATGTCTTTGTATAATGATGTTGTTAATGAACAACCTGTTTTATGGGCTATGGTAGGACTAGGTCGCCTTTATTTTAACAGTGGAGAAGTTCGTAAAGCGTTAGAACACTTTCTCTCCATGCGTGAAACATTCTCAAGGCAGGTCAGTTTGCTTGACTGGATAGCAAAATGTCAGAATGAGCTGGGTGAAGCAGAAAAAGCTGAAGAAACCCTCAAAGAAGCCGTTAGTATTTCACCCAAATCTGTAATGCGTCAGGCTACCCTGGGCACAGTGGCTGCATCTTTAAATAATCACGAACTAGCCCAGAAGTCCTTTGCAAAAACCATTCATGAAGGAACCTATTCCTGCATGCTTGAACCCCAGCACTTCGAGCAATATTATGACAATACTCGTGAAGTTGCTCAAAAACTTGATGTAAGAGAGAGATCCAGGCTATTGGCTGAGACCGAAGTAGTGCATAAAAAAATGGAACGTACGTATCAGAATGATCCTTCAGCCATGGCTGCAAATCTGAGTTCAGCTGCATTGCTGTATTCTGCTGTTGGTAAATCCGATAAGTCCAGTGGCATTCTTTCTAAACTTACCAAAACACTTGAAAACCCGGCTTGTGAATTATCTGAAGAACAGGCCACTTCTATCGATAAACATTTAGAGTCTTTCACCGAAGATGGTTCTACTGATAAATACCTTAACCAGATATCTTCCAGAATGAATGTTATAAAAGAAGAGATAAAGGTCAGAAAGAAAGAAGATGAGATAAAGGTTGATCAGCTAAAAATTGCTAAAAAGACCAATTCAGAAGGAATACAGCTTTCCAAAAAGGGGCAACATCAGGAGGCATTATTGAAATTTAGAGAAGCTATAGAAATACTACCAGAGAATATAAATTATTTATTAAATGCCGCTCAAATTATCATCGAATATAAAGAATTGAATTCAAATGCGGATAATGTCATCGAAGCCAGGCATTATTTACAGGATCTAATCTCTATGGATGAAACTGACATTCGCTGGAAGCGTTATCAAAAACTACTTGAAAGAGTTTCAAATGGCTAAACAATCATTATTTGAGACTGTACTTGCTTCAACGGTGCATGATATGAAAAACTCATTAAGTCTATTGATGGGTGAGCTGGATAATTTAGGCCAGAAACTTGAAACTGATTCCGACAATCAACAGGCTGTTTCTAGTATTCGATACGAATCATCCCGCATAAATCAGTCACTGATGCAGTTATTAACGTTGTATAAACTTGAAAATAACCAGTTATCAATTCAAATAACAGAAGTGGAAGTTGCTGATTTTATCGAAGACTGTATCGCCACACATTCCCTTCTTGCAGAAAATAATGGAATTCAGTTAGAGGTCGACTGTGATGATTCTACCATCTGGTTTTTTGATCAGGACATGGTGGGCATAGCCATTAATAATATTCTTGGGAACAGCATTCGGTATACTAAAAAGAAGCTTCTGTTATCTGTAAAAGTGGTTGATTCTCATCTTATTATTCAAATAGATGATGATGGGCAAGGTTATCCAGAGAGCATGATTGAGGACCCTGAACATTTTATTAAAAAGGTTAATTACAGTACGGGTAGCACCGGTTTAGGCCTGTTTTTTTCGGCAACTATTGCGCATAATCACCAGAGGTCTGGCAGACAAGGAAGTATACGGCTCACCAATGATGGGCTTTTAAATGGCGGTAGTTTCCAGATTTCCCTGCCATAATCATTGAGTCGTTACAACTGTGGAGAAAATATGAAGAAGCTAAAAAATGAAAAAGAATTAGTCAAAAAAGCTATAGTTGAAGGTGTCAAATATGCTGAAGGGCGCGGTGTTGTTGAGTTTGAGGCAACTGACTCCGCAACTGAAAAAATAGAATATATCTATCGATTATTGGTTCACGATAAAGTGATTCAACCAGTTCCTGAAGATCAAATATCACAGTTAACGATGAAACATAAACTGGCAATCTGGGCTTCCAGATTGAAATAAAATTTTTATAGAGACTTATCCTCATGAGACTAGAAGATGATAAAAAACTCGATTATAAAGACGTTTTAATCCGGCCTAAACGAAGTACTCTGGGAAGTCGTAAAGATGTCGACTTATTTCGACAGTTTAGTTTTCGAAATTATAATAGCCCGCAATCAGGGTCTCATTATAATGGAATCCCCGTAATGGCAGCGAATATGGATGGGGTAGGTACATTTGATATGGCCAGAGCCCTATCAGGTATAGGTCTGTTTACCTGTCTGGTGAAAAGTTATAGCGTAGAAGAATTAATCAATTTTTTCAGTACCGATGATTCCAGCCTGAGAGAAAATGTCGCTTATTCGATGGGCATCATGGAACAGGATTTCGATAAATTTAATTCAGTCTACAGTCATGTAGATACCAATTTGAAATATGTCTGTGTTGATGTTGCGAATGGATACTCGGAGCGCTTTTCAGCCTTTATCAAACGCTTAAGAGATGCTTATCCTGATATTGTGATTATTGCCGGTAATGTAGTGACCGGGGAAATGACAGAAGAACTGATCTTGAGTGGTGCTGATATCGTCAAAGTTGGAATAGGACCGGGCAGTGTGTGCACAACACGAATACAAACCGGTGTTGGATTTCCTCAATTATCGGCTGTTATCGAATGTGCTGATTCTGCTCATGGTTTAGGTGGCCATATTATTGCTGATGGCGGTTGTACCTGTCCGGGTGATGTAGCCAAAGCATTTGCTGCAGGTGCTGATTTCGTGATGCTGGGAGGTATGTTGGCCGGTCATAATGAAGGTGGTGGTGAAGTGGTTTCAAAATATTACAAAACAGGGGAAGTTTTTAAAAATGGAAATGACTGGCAGGATATTATCGAGGAACAAAAATTTGTACAGTTTTACGGAATGAGTTCACTTGCTGCTAATGAAAAACATTTTGGTGGGTTGAAACAATATAGGTCATCTGAAGGACGAGAAGTCATGGTGCCTTATCGAGGTGAAATAAACTCGACTGTGCAGGATTTACTAGGCGGAATCCGTAGTACCTGTACCTATGCAGGTGCTAAAAAACTTAAGTGGCTTAGTAAGTGTGCCTCCTTTGTTAAAACCGGTGAACAGTTTAATTCTGTGTTTGCCAAATAAGCTTTTCAGTCTCTATTTCTTAGAGAAAGGCCTGAAAAATGAATCAGGCAGGATTCATTTCTCTTTTGCTCATATTAAACCTTTAAAACTAAGTTAGGCCTTTAGAACAAACCCTTGTAATTCAATGGCTTGAATTATTATCAATAATAAAATGAGAAATATGGACTAGCCTGAAGGGGTGAATTCCAGTATCCTACGCGGTTCCTTCCGCTTGATTTGACCCTTTCGGGTCTATTCGTAAGACGGGTTATAGAAGGTTCCGGGAAACAGCGGAATCAATTCAGATAAAAACAGTGACTGCACGGTAGATTTCTACTGGGATGTACGGCTGGACAGAATAAAAGAGGTTTGCGATGAGTTATCGGGCATTGCCAGAAAAGCAGGGTCTATATGATCCAAAAAATGAACATGACGCCTGTGGCGTTGGATTTGTGGCCAATATTAAAGGGCAAAAAAGCCATAGTATCGTTAAGCAGGGTCTAGATATTCTTGATCGCCTGACTCACCGTGGAGCTGTCGGTGCTGACCCTCTAGCGGGTGATGGTGCTGGTATTTTGCTGCAAATTCCTGATGAATTCTTTAGGGCAGTGGTCGACTTTGATCTCCCAGAAGTTGGTTTATATGCTATTGGTATGCTGTTTCTGCCTCAAGATGAAGAGGCACGTGCTGAAGCAGAAGCTTCGGTTATAAGTTTTATTGAAGGAGAAGGCCAGAGCATTCTTGGTTGGAGAGATGTACCTGTTGAGAATTCTGGTCTTGGATATAGTGTATTACCTAGTGAACCATTTATCCGTCAGGTATTTATTGGTTGTAGTGGAGAATGTACAGATCAGATAGCTTTTGAACGCAAGTTGTTTGTTATTCGCAAACAAATTGAAAATGAAATACGCCAGTCAGAGCTAGAAGGTAAAGAGGCATTTTATTTTACTTCCATGTCTTCGTTGACTGTCGCCTATAAAGGTATGTTGCTGTCTGGTCAAGTAGGTGAGTTTTATCCTGATCTCAATGATGAGCGTATGGTTTCAGCTTTAGCGCTGGTGCATCAACGTTTTTCTACTAATACATTCCCCACCTGGGATCTGGCCCAACCATTTCGTATGATTGCGCACAATGGTGAAATAAACACCATGCGCGGTAACGTTAACTGGATGGCAGCTCGTAAAGAGTCGATGGCATCCGAAATTTTAGGTCAGGATCTGGAAAAAGTCTGGCCACTGATCCCTGAAGGTCAGTCTGATACTGCCTGTTTTGATAACGCACTGGAATTGTTGGTGCAGGGTGGTTATTCACTGGCTCATGCGATGATGATACTGATTCCTGAAGCCTGGTCCGGTAACCCTCTGATGGACGAAAAACGTCGTGCTTTTTACGAATACAACGCTGCTCTGATGGAACCCTGGGATGGACCCGCTGCTGTTGTTTTCACCGATGGTCGCCAAATAGGCGCAACGCTGGATAGAAATGGTCTGCGTCCTGCTCGTTATATCATCACAGATGATGACTTGGTTGTTATGGCATCAGAAATGGGTGTACTGGATATACCTGAAGAAAAAATTATCAAAAAATGGCGATTACAACCTGGCAAGATGTTTCTGATTGATACTGAACAGGGGCGTATTATTGATGATGCTGAATTAAAAGAAGATCTGGCTTCAGCACACCCTTATCAACAGTGGTTGAATGAAACACAGATTGATTTGCAGGTTCTACCGGAAGCGGTTGCTTCAATGTCACCGGATGCTTCTACTCTTCGTGATGGTCAACAGGCTTTTGGATATACATCTGAAGATATCAAGTTCCTGCTAACGCCTATGGTTCTGACCGGGCAGGAAGGTTCAGGTTCAATGGGTACAGATACTCCTCCTTCTGTGCTGTCACGTCGATCCAAACATCTGTCAACTTACTTTAAACAAAATTTTGCTCAGGTCACTAACCCTCCTATCGATCCAATTCGAGAAGAGATAGTGATGTCTCTGGTTTCTTTAATTGGCCCGCGTCCAAATCTTTTAGATTTAAGTCATGGTGGCAATAATAAACGTTTAGGTGTGCAACAGCCTGTATTGACCAATACTGATCTGGAACGAATTCGTAATATTGAAGATAATACCGGTGGTGCTTTTAAGACACGTACCCTGGATATCTGTTTTCCAGCAGAGCAACGTTCATCAGGTATGAAACCGGCTCTAGAAAGATTGTGTGATCGCGCTGAAGTTGCTGTTCGTGAAGGATACAATATTCTGATTATTTCAGATCGTAAGGTCGATGCGGATAATGTACCTATTCCTGCATTACTGGCAACATCTGCGGTTCACCAGCACCTGATACGTAAAGGTTTGCGTACTAGCTCCGGTCTTGTAGTAGAAACCGGTGCTGCATTGGAAGTTCATCATTTTGCGACTCTGGCTGGTTATGGTGCAGAAGCCGTTAATCCTTATATGGCTTTCGATACTATCCAGTCGATGTTATCTAAACTACCAGAAAGCCTGAGTTTTGATGAAGCGCAGAAGCGTTATATCAAGGCAATCGGTAAAGGCTTGAAAAAAGTTATGTCCAAAATGGGTATTTCCACTTACCAGTCCTACTGTGGTGCTCAAATATTTGATGCCATTGGTCTTTCCAGTACTTTTATCGATCAATATTTCACCGGAACTGCGACTACGGTTGAAGGTGTCAGTCTTCAGCAGATAGCGCATGAAGTTATCCGCTGGCATAGCGATGCTTTTGGTGATAACCCTATCTATAAAAACCACCTGGATGTGGGTGGAGATTATGCTTATCGTCTGCGTGGTGAAGATCATGCCTGGACGCCTGAAAGCATCTCCAAATTACAACAGGCCAGTCGTTCTAATGACTGGAATACCTACGAAGTTTATGCCAAAGAAATGAACGAACAGCAAGAGCGTTTGCTGACTTTTCGTGGGTTGTTTGACTTGAATCTGGCTGAAGAAGAAATTCCGCTTGAGGAAGTTGAATCGGCCAAAGAAATAGTAAAACGATTTGTGACAGGTGCTATGTCGTTTGGCAGTATCTCTTACGAAGCTCATTCAACACTGGCGGTTGCGATGAACAGGCTCGGCGGTAAGTCTAATACCGGTGAGGGTGGAGAAGAAGACTCTCGTTTTAACCCTCTGCCTGATGGTTCTCCTAATCCAGAGCGCTCAGCCATTAAACAGGTAGCCTCAGGTCGTTTTGGTGTGACCAATGAATATCTGGTGAATGCTGATGATATCCAGATTAAGATGGCACAGGGTGCCAAGCCGGGTGAGGGTGGTCAGTTACCTGGACATAAGGTGAATGCCCAGATAGCACGAGTTCGTCATTCAACTCAGGGCGTTGGTTTGATTTCACCACCACCTCATCATGATATTTACTCGATTGAAGATTTGGCCCAGCTGATTCACGATCTGAAGAACGTAAATCCGAAAGCCCGCATTTCGGTAAAACTGGTTTCCGAAGTTGGTGTGGGAACGGTTGCTGCCGGTGTTTCAAAAGCACATGCCGATCACGTTACTATTTCCGGTTATGACGGGGGAACAGGTGCAAGCCCGTTAACTTCTATCAAACATGCCGGCTCTCCATGGGAAATTGGTTTATCTGAAACTCACCAGACACTGGTGCTTAATCAACTGCGTGGACGTATCTCTGTTCAGGTAGACGGTGGTATTCGTACTGGTCGTGATGTTGTGGTTGGTGCTCTTTTAGGTGCTGATGAATTTGGTTTTGCAACTGCACCATTGATTGTTGAGGGCTGTGTGATGATGCGTAAATGTCATTTAAACACATGTCCGGTAGGAGTTGCGACTCAGGACCCCGAGCTGCGTAAACGATTTACCGGCAAACCTGAACATGTTATCAATTATTTCTTCTTTGTTGCTGAAGAAGTTCGTCTGTTAATGGCTAAATTGGGCTACAGAAATTTTAACGATATGATTGGGCAAGTGCAGCGTCTGGATATGCGTAAGGCGATAGATCACTGGAAGGCTCAGGGGCTTGATTATACTCGTATTCTGACGAAACCTGATGTTGATGAGTCTGTGTCTATTTATAATACAGAAACTCAGGATCACGGACTGGATAAGGCGATTGATCATGAATTGATTAAACAGGCAGCACCTGCTCTTGAAAAAGGTGAAGCCGTAAAAATCGATATTGATATCCATAACTACAACCGTACTTTCGGCACCATGCTGTCTGGACGGGTTGCAGAAAACTATGGTTTTAAAGGTCTTCCTGATGACACCATTTATGTTAAAGCCAATGGAACAGCTGGCCAGTCTTTTGGGGCCTGGGCTGCTAAAGGCCTCACGCTGGAGCTTGAAGGTGAAGGTAATGACTACGTAGGTAAAGGTCTGTCTGGTGGACGTCTGGTTATCTACCCACCTAAACAGTCCGGTATCGCTAAAGCCGAAGAAAATATTATCGTTGGTAATACCGTGCTTTACGGTGCTATCAAAGGTGAATGTTACTTCCGAGGTGTGGCTGGTGAGCGATTTGGTGTTCGTAACTCTGGAGCCACGGCAGTTGTCGAAGGTCTGGGTGACCACGGTTGTGAATACATGACAGGTGGTGTTGTTGTTTGTATCGGTTCTACCGGCCGTAATTTTGCGGCTGGAATGTCCGGTGGTATAGCGTATGTTCTGGATCAAGATGGAACATTTGAACAGCGTTGTAACCTTGCTCAGGTAGAACTTGAGCCGATTAAAGAAGAAGATGATGCTCTCGAAGCTCTAGACCATCAGGGTGGTGATTTAGAAGGTCACGGTCGAGTGGATGTGAGCCATGATATGACTCGTTTCGATGCTATTCGTCTGCGTCAGTTACTGGAAAATCACCTGCATTACACCAACAGTGATGTGGCAAGAAGAATTCTTGATAACTGGAATGAAGAGTTACCGAACTTTGTTAAAGTCATGCCAGTTGATTATCGCAGGGCCCTGGAGGAAATGCAGATTCAACAGTCTCAAAGTAGTGAAAATAGTAAGGGGGCCAGATAATGGGTAAACCAACAGGATTTATTGAATACACGCGTCAGGACATCAGCTACACACCGGTTGCTGACCGAATAACTCATTACAATGAATTTGTTGTTTCATTGAATGACAGTGAATTGACGCAACAGGCTGCGCGTTGCATGGACTGTGGCATACCCTATTGTCATAGTGGTTGCCCTGTTAATAACCTGATTCCAGACTGGAATGACATGGTTTATAAAGAAGACTGGCAAGCAGCTATTGCTGTTTTACATTCTACTAATAATTTTCCAGAATTTACCGGTCGAGTTTGTCCGGCACCTTGTGAGACTTCCTGTACGCTAAATATTGATGATACACCGGTAACAATTAAAACGGTTGAACGCAATATTGTCGAAAAAGCCTGGGAAAATGGCTGGATAGAGCCTCAAATTGCTGCTCATAAAAGTGGTAAGCGAGTGGCTGTAGTCGGTTCTGGACCTGCTGGCCTGGCCTGTGCTCAACAACTTGCTCGTGCGGGTCATTCTGTACAGGTTTTTGAGAAACAGAATAGAATCGGTGGTTTATTGCGTTACGGAATTCCCGACTTTAAATTGAACAAACGTATCATCGATCGTCGTATGGCGCAGATGCGTACTGAAGGCGTTATTTTTCATGCAAATACTCATATTGGTGTAGATATTCCTGCGCGTAAGCTGGTGGATGAATTCAATGCCGTGGTGTTAACAGGTGGTTCCGAGCATCCACGTGATTTGCCTATTCCGGGTCGTGAGTTTAACGGCGTGCATTTTGCGATGGACTTTCTGCGAAATAACAGTCGTCGTGTTCAGGGAGATACTTTCCACGACAGTGAATTTATATCGGCTACTGGCAAACATGTAGTTGTGATAGGAGGTGGTGACACAGGATCTGACTGTATTGGTACATCGACTCGTCATGGTGCTACTTCTGTCACTCAACTGGAAATTCTTCCTCGTCCCCCTGAGAAAGAAAATAAAGGCCTCACCTGGCCGGACTGGCCCAACAAAATGCGTACTTCAAGCTCTCAGGAAGAAGGTTGTGAACGCATGTGGTGTGTGGCGACAAAAGAGTTTGTCAGTGATGATGAAGGCAATGTTAAAACCGTCAAATGCATCAAAGTTGAATGGAATAAAGATGAAGAAGGTAACTGGAAAATGTCTGAAGTTGAAGGTTCTGAGTTTGAACTGAAAGCCGATCTGGTTACATTGGCAATGGGTTTTGTTCATCCTGTGCATGAAGGTATGCTGGAAGAGCTTAAAGTAGAACTTGATGGTATGGGTAATATCAAAGGTGAAACTGAAGGAACTTCCGCTTATAAAACTTCCATAGATGGTATTTTTGCTGCTGGTGATATGCGCCGTGGTCAGTCTCTTGTCGTTTGGGCAATTAGAGAAGGTCGTCAATGTGCTCGTGCTGTTGATGAATATCTGATGGGTTCTAGCGATTTACCTCGATAATAAGTGGTGCAAATGGTGCATCCTACAGGTCTGTACGGTACGCCATTTGCACCACTCGATAGTTACTTATCGGTATTCAATTCGATCTTAAATATTTCACCAATGGCCTCGATGATTTCCGGGTTATCCCATTCATAAGCTCCACGAACTTTTCTTAAAACACGACCTTTTCCATCCACTAGAAGAGTAAGAGGAATCCTGTTAGCACCAAGCATATTTTCCAGAAACAGTTTACTGTCGAGATAATTTTCAAAGCTAATGCCTGTTTTTTTGATGAAAGTTTCGGCTCTTTTTCTGTAATCATCGGTTGATATACCAATGATATTAAATGCTTTTCCGTTAAACTGACTTGCTAGCCTTTCAAGTGAACCCATTTCAGCACGACAGGGGCCGCACCAACTTGCCCAGATGTTGATTAATAGCGGCTTTCCCTGGTATTCAATAAATGAACTGTTTTTACCATTAAGTCCATCTAGTCTGGCTTCTCGTAAATAACTACCAACTTCGACTTCACCGGGAGTACCCGCAAATGTCACTGTAGATATTGCCGATATGACCAGGTAAACCGTCAAAAAGAATTTCATCTAAAATACTACCTATAAGTTACTTTAATCAATTAAATCAAACACAAGAGTAACATAACGGTTGTATTGACGAGAGTTGAAGCCTTTAAACTATCTCAATATCCACGAAAGTATCATAAAAAGCAGCTCCTTCACCGATGTCGGTTTTACTGCAACTATCGATTAATGCATTAACAGTTTGACCAGTTGGGCTGGACTCTCTCCAGGCACCTTTCAAACTGCATAAAACACCCGGGGCAACAACATTACCAACTAATGCTTTTAAAACAACTTCACCCTTATTATTTTTTAACTTTATGTTTTGTCCTGTTTTAATACCCAGCTTTAGAGCATCTTCGGTATTGATGTCTACCTCAGGTACCGAGCAAGAATCACTATGTCCCCCAAATGTCCCATTGGAACGTTTTGATGATGCTGGTGTGAGTAACCTGAAGGGGGCTTTCTGTTTAGTTTGTTGAAATCTGGGTAAACCTAAACCGTACTCAGACTCCAGCTTTTCACTATAAAAGTTAATTTTATAATCAGATGAAAAATCTACATCAGATAGCCAAATTTGATCAACTGGTCGCACAGGCACTGCGTTACCAGGATTTATATCGGCAATTGATTCTGGTATAGAATGGTTGGATTCAAGGTTGAAGGCCTGTTCCATTAAATCATCATCTGAATCTGTAAATGCTTTCTCGGTAAACCCAAACCGTAAACTCAATCGTCTGAAAATTTCTGTGTTGGGTAAGGCTTCTCCGACAGGATCTATTACTGCATCGGCACGCTGGAGGTAGGTATGGCCATAAGCAGCGAACACGTCTTTGTGTTCAAAATGACTGGCAGCAGGAAGAATAATATCCGCATATTTCATGCTATCTGTCATGGTGATATCACAACCAATAATGAATAGATCTTGCTGACTTAATGCTTCTTGTATTTTATTTTGATCTGGGTTCATTACGATCGGGTTGTGGTTGTAGATAAATACGGTTTTTATAGGTGTTGTATTTTCAGGGTTAAGTAAGTGGTCGGGTATATCCAGAATGCTAAGCGTTCTGGTTTGTTTTTCGAGTAAATCAGGGCGCTGTAACTTGTCAGGAGTTTTATTGAATGCCGTACCGTAAAAGCCCATGACTCCTTGACCTGGACTTCCAAAGTTACCGGTTAGTATCGCTAAAGCCATTGCAGCTCGAGTGGCCGAACCTCCGTTTAGACTTCGCTCCAGACCAACTCCAGTCATCATTGAAACCTTTTTAGCCTGTTGAAATAATTTGATAAATTCTTTTATCTGACTTTGACTTACTCCACAGGTTTCTTTTATTTTTTCTGCTTTGTTGTTTTTAGCCTGCTGTAAATAGTCCTCTAGGCCATTAACTTTATGTTGTATTTTATCTCGTTCAACCATGCCATGTTGATCAAACTCTGCAGCCATTGCCAATGCAAAAAATGCATCACTTCCAGGAGTAATTTGTAAATAAAGATCAGCAATTTTAGAAACTTTTATGCGTTGCGGGTCAATGACTATAACTTTAGCCCCTTTTTTTCGAGCGGTATTGATTATTTTCATTAAATGCAGCGTGGTGCTGGATGTATTGTTACCCCATATAATAATTAAATCAGAAAACTCAGCCTGCTCCATAGGCATAGCAACACAATCCCCAAACATTGATGAATAGGCTAAGGCCCTGACTCCTGCACATAGAGGAGAACGGTTTACTTGTGTTGCACCAAGCTTATAAAAAAAGCGCCGATCCATTGAGCCGCCGGCCAGTTGACCATGCGGTCCTGCATAGTTATATGGCAATACAGATTCAGTGCCGTACTTATCGATGGTTTTTTGAATTCCCTGATAGCAAAGCTCGATAGCATGTTTCCAGCTTATGGATTTATAATTACCAGTGCCACGTGGGCCGGTACGTTGTAGTGGCTGTGTTAACCTTCTCTCACCATGCACAAAATCTGGATAATATTTTGTTACCTTTTCACAGATAACACCTTGAGTTAAAGGGTTATCTTTTGAGCCACGCACCTTTACCAGTTTACCTGATTCGACATAGGCTGTTAGGCTACAGGTATCGGCACAATCAAGTGGGCAAACACTGGGTTTTTGTACGGTTTGGAGTAATGACATCGTAATTAATTAACAGTTCTTTTGTGTGAAGAGCTTTTATGATAACTTTATATGGACTGCTTTAAATAGCCAATTATTAATAAATTAATCATACCACTTTGAGTTATGCCCACTTTAATACCAGTCGAAGCAATATTTTTTGATCAAGAAAAAGCAACCCCAATTTACAGACAATTGTATGATTTTATCCAGCAGGCAATTGTTACAGGGGAGTTTCCCGCTAAAGCTCAATTACCTTCCAGCAGATTGCTTTCGAAAGAGTTGTGTATTTCAAGAAGTACGGTAACAACAACCTATGATCAATTAATTGCAGAAGGTTATTTAACCAGTCAACGCGGATCTGGAACTACTGTAGCAAAAGCTTTAAAACCCGCTCATTTGGAACATATAAAGCCTGAACAAGAAGATAACGAGTTATCTGTTGAACGACTATCTACGTTTGGGCAAGCTTATTTAAAAAGCAGTAAGGCCAGGAATTATGCGAATTACAAAGATTCATTACTAGCAGTCAGTCTACCGTCAATCGTTAGTTTTCCGCATGGTCCCTGGGGCAGGATACTCTCAAAATATGCAAAAAAACCTTTAAGTCTTGAAGCTGGTTATGATCACCCAACAGGTATATATTCTTTAAAAACTGCTGTTGCGAGTTATCTTGGTCTGTCTAGAGGTGTAAATACAGGTGCTGAAAATGTGCTGATCTTAAATAGTACTCAAGCTGCAGTAGACTTGCTATGCCGGGTTTTATTACAAGCTGGAGATTGCTGTTGGATGGAAGACCCTGGTTACAACGGTATTCGATTGGCAATGTCTAATTGCGCAGCATCTATCGTAGGTATTTCTGTTGATTCAGAAGGCTTGAAAATTCCAACAGGAGAGCATTCTCCGAAAGTGATTTATACAACACCATCCCATCAATATCCTACTGGGGTTACCATGAGTTATTCAAGACGTATGAGTCTTCTTGATTATGCCCATAAAAACCAAAGCTGGATTTTGGAAGATGATTATGACAGCGAGTTTCGTTATCGGGGTAAACCTTTACCCAGTTTGCAGGGTCTTGATCAGTTCCAGCAGGTTATATATCTGGGAACTTTCTCAAAGTCGGTTTCTCCATCATTACGAGTAGCCTATATGGTGGTGCCCGATAGCCTTAAAACTGTATTAGAAGCTATATTTGCTGATACGGGGCAGGGTGTGACTTTATCGGTACAACAGGCTTTAGCTGAATTTATTCAAGATGGACACTATAGTCAGCATATAAGGAAAACACGTCAGTTATATTCGATAAAACAACAATTACTAGTTGATGCAATTCATAAACATCTATCCGGTGAAGTTTCTGTTTCAAAGAGTCAGGCAGGATTGCAGACAACAATTATATTTAATCATCAAATAAATGATTTAGAAGTGGTTGCACTATCTCGCAAGGCAGGTCTGGCAGTCAGAGCTTTGTCACCGCTATATCAAACTCAACAGCCTCAGCATGGGCTTATTCTAGGTTTTGCAGCTACTGAAAATGAAGAAATTGAACCGGCTGTAATTAAACTGGCTAAAATAATTCGGCAACTGAATCAGTAGATTATATGCCTATGGTGATGGAGGCCATGGTCTGACTTCTTCACTTTCTATCCATGATTTCAACCAGCTTGATTGCTCTGGTTGCCACTGAGTAATATTCATTGCAGTCAGGACATTTTCAGTAGGCATTATTTTACCTTTTGCCGTAACTGCCGTACGCAATAAAACTGAAGAGCATGGTTGTCCCTTAACCCACATGGACTGGATTACATAAATCCACTTTTCATCCATCCCTGCAACTTTCGTTCGCATGGTGATCATATCGAATATCCTGATGCGTTTTCGGTATCTAACTGTACTGCCAGCTACAACTAGCCCCCATCTATTTTTCTTCAAAACTGTTGCAAAACCTGTTCTTACCGACAGGTTGAATCTTCCTAAATCATATAAAGTTAATACCCTGCCATTATTCATTTCGAGAAATATATCTAAATCCCAGGGCATACAGAGAAAAGTAGTTTCGGTTACGGAGCTAAACTTTACAGGTTTAGAAAATCTTGCCTTAGTGATGGAAGTGATAAATCTTAGAATAGGGTACATAAAATTAGTTGTTAGAGATGCCGGCTTCAATTTCTTCCAGTTGTTCCTGGATCATTTTGTCATCTTCCATCATAACCGGTTCACATAACAAAGAAATAATGAATTCAGTACCCATACCCTGAGTAGACTTAATTTCGATATTTCCGCCATATCGTCTCACCAGGTTATAACTAATCGATAAACCAAGACCGGTTCCTTCTCCTTGCGTTTTCGTGGTGTAAAAGGGGTTGAATGCCTTACTGATGCTTTCCTCATTCATGCCATGACCATTATCCTGGATACTTATCAAAACGCCATTTTTCTGTATATCTTGAGTGCTGATAGTAATTGAACCGTTCATTTCTGGTAGAGCCTGAATTGCATTACCAATCAGGTTTACAAGAACCTGTTGAAGCTCCTGCTGATTGATACTGATTAAAAGAGTTGAATGACTTAAAAACTCAATGTTGTAGTTGATTTCTGAGCGCAAATGATGGACGAGTTTCAAGGTTTCGTTGATAACTTCATCTACATCAGTTTCGATCATGTAACCGGCATAGGTATCGGGTTTAGCATATTGAAGCAGGTTATTGGTGATGCCTTTAATTCGATATATCTGTTTGATGACCAGGTCAATTTCATCCTGTACTGGCTCTAGAGAGGATCCCATTTCTTCTACGATAACATCAAGGTTACCGAGCATAACGGCTGTTGGGTTATTAATTTCGTGGGCAACTCCGGCCGTTAATTCACCCAGTGCAGCGAGTTTTTCTGCGATTACCAGTTGTTGTCGTGTTTTTTGCAGTACACTGATGGTCTGAGTTAGCTCTGTATTTTTTTGTTTTAACTCAGAGGTTCGTTCATCAACTTTTGCTTCCAACTCTTCAGCCCAACTTTGTATCAGTAATTTACGTTCGCTCAACAGGTCTAACATTACATCAAATTCATTAGCCAGAGATCCAATCTCATCTTTCGATCTTATTTCACCAATACGTTTTTCTTCGCCTTTACGTGTGGCATGAACTACTGAACTCATTAATTCTATGGGTTTGAAAATTGACTTTGCGCCCTTTACGGCAACAAAACTGGTCAAGCCCATCAATGCGAAAAAAAGTAATACAAGAACAGCGAGTGCCTGTAGCAATGAATGGCGGAAAGGGGTTTCGAGAAAGCCCGCATACAACATGCCGACACGTTTTCCATCGACATCGATAATGGGTTCGTAAGATGATATATACCAGTCGTTAACAACAAAAGCCCTGTCGATCCAGGTTTTACCCTGATCTAAAACAATGCTCCTGACTTCATCTGACACTCTCGTGCCTAAGGCTCTTTCACCGGGACTGATGGGAACATTGGTGGTTATTCTGACATCATCCAGAAATACAGTAACGGTTCCTATGCTGCCTTCGATTAAACTTCCCGGACCATACACAAGATCGCGAATAACATCGACGAAAGTAAAATTTGCATTGAGTAAAACGCCTGCATCTAGTATAGCCAGAATCTTGCCTTGAGTATCGATAATAGGGTACAGGGCTCTAATCATCATGCCTCTGTCTTCAACTTTTTTCTCTGTGGGATGAGCTCTTGCTGTCATAATCAGTGGTAGGCTCACCTCTTCAGCTAAACCTTCAGCAGCTAAATCGCTTGCGGAAAATATTTCTATACCAGATGACTGTTTACCATTTTGAGCATCTTGTTGGGCGGATGAAACTCTGGTTTTTGTAGTTGATGTTTGTTGATGAATGATTTTGCCAGTGTTATCTGTAAGGTGAATATAGGAGAAAGAGTTTTCCTGTTGTAGACGGTCAATTTGTTGGACTAGTAAATCTGTATTGCCATCAGACAATGCTGTGCGAAATACAAATGACTCTCCAGTTTTACCCAGGGAGTTCAGGTAGTCTCGTTTTATTCGTTCAAAAACATCATGGGAAACTGAAAGGTCAGTATTAACCTTAATGAAAAGTTGTTCGTAACTGAAATTAGCCCCCCAGTAAATAGCCAGAACCAATGCGATTGGCATTACCAGCAATATTGGGAAAAGCACCAAGACCAGAAGTTTATAACGAACAGTATGTCGAATCTTTCTGATGACATTTCTTATTGCTGGCATAGGTCTTTTACAGTGACACTTTTTCTTTAGCCCAGGCAGTTACTTTTCTGTCGAGAGTTTTACGTGATATCCCTAAATGCCTGGCAGCAGCAGATTTATTTCCACTTTCCATTTCAAGAATTTTTAAGATATGGTTTTTTTCGATGTCTTCCAGTAAAGCACTGGATACAATAGTTTCAGGTACTGCTTTTTTTTGTACAGAAGTTGCAATACATTCACTGGCAGGTGTATTGAGCAGTAGACTACGCTCTATAACATTCTTCAATTCCCTGACGTTTCCCGGCCATGAATAACCCGCTAACATCGATAATTCAGATTCAGTAATTCGATAAGGTTTTAATCCGAGGCTGGTCGAGATCGTTTCGATGAAATATTGAGCTAGAATTTTAAGGTCTTCTATCCTTTCCCGAAGTGCAGGGATATGAAGGTTTAAAACATTTAATCGGAAAAAAAGATCCTGACGAAAATTACCTTCATCGACACGTTGTTCCAGTTTCCTGTTTGTAGCGGCAATGATTCTGACATCTACTGGAATTTCCTGATTAGAGCCTACCGGACGAATAGTTTTTTCTTCCAGTACCCGCAATAGGTGTGCCTGCATGGATAGAGGCATCTCTCCGATTTCATCTAGAAAAAGAGTGCCACCATTGGCATAGCTAAAGAGACCTTCTCGAGCTTGGTGAGCTCCGGTAAAGGCACCTTTTACATGCCCATAAAGTTCAGATTCCAGAAGTTCAGCAGACATTGCGCCACAATTAACGGGCACGAAACTACCTGTGCGTCCACTCAGATCATGAATACTCTTGGCTGCTAGTTCTTTTCCGGTCCCTGATTCACCTTCAATCAGGATTGTAGATGGCATTGGAGCGACTCTTTTGATGACTGAACATAAATTTTGTATTAGCTGACAGGCACCGATCATGCCGGAGCTGTCATAAATTTTATCTACCTGGCGTCGTAATACAAAGTTTTCACGTTCCATTTCCTGGCGTTCGATACAACGGTTGATAGCCGTTAAAATTTGGTCCATACGAAATGGTTTAATAATAAAGTCAGCTGCTCCAGCTCGAATAGCTTCTATTGCAACATCAAGATGTGCGTGTGCAGTAATGAATATAACCGATGTCTTGCAGCCATTTTCACGCAGTTCCTGAACCCATTCGACACCTGATTTACCTGGCAGTTTAATGTCTGCAATGATCAGATCAAAATGACAGCGCTGACGTAACTCTTCTGCTTTTATAATATCTTCCGCAGATTCGATCAGGCCGACATGTTTTGATAAACCTTTTATAAGGAAATTCCTTATTCCATGTTCATCGTCTATGACCAGAATAGAGCGTTGTTTCAGAAATTTTTTAGGTGAGAACTTGGGATCTTCAGATCTTTTTTCTAATGCTGCCTGGCTCATGGTTTATCCTTTAAATTCACTGGACGAATATAAACTGGATCAAAAAATCCCACTGATAATAGACTTTATTGGGATGTTTTGACCCATATAAATGTATAGCTTCATTGGTTAATAATGTTCAATCTATAAATTTCAATAGTTTTAGCTTTTAACTTATTGATTAATGCCACTATTTTTATCGTGTTACAGTTTAAAGCATTTTTGGCACTGGAATTGCTTTATGTTAATTATCATATGACAACTAAAACCAAATGAAAACGATTGTTATCTATTTTCGGGATCTATTGATATCCCTTTATTGTTCTTTATTAAAATAAAGCTTATAGGGTATTATTTGATTGTCTGTACAGCTTTCAAATTTCTCTTAATCATTAGTTACTAATTATAAAAATTAACTCAACAATGAACTCTTTTGAATATAATTTTCTTGGCATAAACAAGGCTTTTGGTTCTAAATCGGTTGTTAAAGATGCTCGTTTAAAGATCAAAAATGCTCGTTGTACTCTCTTAATTGGTGAAAATGGTGCGGGTAAATCAACATTACTTAAAATAATTTCCGGCCTGGAAAGACCTGACAGTGGGCTGATCCGAATTAATAATAAAGATTATAAGTGGGGGCAGGGCAAGTCTGTATTACTGAAAAATATAATGTACCTGCATCAGCAGCCTTACATGTTTGACGGCAGCGTAGAAAAGAACCTTCAATACCTGGTTAAAGTCAGCAGACAACCTGTGAAACTCATCGATCAAGCGATTGAATGGGCTGGATTACAAGATATTATTCATCAAAATGCGAAGAGTTTGTCCGGTGGTGAAAAACAACGTGTTGCTATCGCTAGAGCGTATTTAAGAAATCCTGAAGTGGTTTTGCTTGATGAGCCTACGGCAAACCTTGATCAGGTTTCAAAAATCAGAACTCTAAAGTTGCTTAAACAATTCAAGAGTCGCGGTATAGCGATGATTATCGCCAGTCATGATCCCGATATATTTAATGGTCTTCAAGATGAACGCCTGCAGTTGGATAGCGGCAAACTAACAAACCTGAAACCTCGTAAAAAATCAGATAAAATTACAGATATTGATAATTACAAATCTAGAAGTGCATGAATCAACTGCAAATTGAAGATATTACCGTAGTCATACTTGCGGGTGGAAAAGGACGCAGGATGGGTGGTCAGGATAAAGGTCTGGTCAACTACAAAAATAGCTCTCTAGTCAAACATGTCATCGATGCGATCAGTCAGCAAAGCGATAAAATCATCATCAATGCTAATCGGAATCTGGATGAATATTCTGCTTTTGGATACCCGGTTGTAGAAGATACATTAAATGATTTTCAGGGCCCTCTGGCTGGCTTTCTGGCTGCCATGTCTAATGTAAGCACCGATTATATTCTTACGATGCCCTGTGACGGCCCGGTAATCATTGAAGATTATGTTAACAAAATGAAACAGGGGTTGAATGAGTCTACTGCTGATCTGGCGATAGCTTCTGATGGCTCTCGAATGCAACCTGTGTATGCGCTGATTCCATTGAAACTAGCTGGTAGTCTTCAACAATTTCTAAAAACTGGTGAGCGAAAAATTGACTTATGGTATCAGCAGCACAATTTCACGCTGGTTGAATTTGATGATAGTGAGCTTTTTACCAATATTAATACACCTCAAGACTTGAAAAAATACAGTTAGTTTTAACTTATGTCCAGACATACAAAGCGCCCAC
>Ga0209685_1000423_pt1 | contig 29384 bp, 17 predicted proteins | sample SaaInlV_DNA_120m_FD_184685 | JGI IMG/M metagenome (GOLD analysis project Ga0209685, IMG submission 184685) | Marine microbial communities from expanding oxygen minimum zones in the Saanich Inlet - SI075_LV_DNA_120m (SPAdes) (version 2) | ecosystem: Environmental > Aquatic > Marine > Unclassified... | reverse complement strand
AAAATACACATCTGCTGGGATCATATTATCCAGAGACTCATGGTAGCGCTTATTATTATAATAATCTACAAATGAAGTTATTTCTGCTTCAAGAGCTCTGTAGCGTGTCAAAGCCTTCCGGAATAAAAGAGATTAATCCTGTGAGAGACTTCTTGTTAAATTTAAAACAAAAAAGGAAGTCAAATGAACTCAAAGTCACCAGTAGAAAAACGAGTAAGAGAGATAAAAAGAAGAACTCGTCGTAAATACAATGTAGAAGAAAAGATTAGAATAGCTCTTGAAGGATTTAAGGGTGAAACAACAGTAGCAGAATTATGCCGAAGAGAAGGAATTAATCAAAACACATATTACCGCTGGAGTAAAGACTTTATGGAAGCGGGAAAGAAAAGGCTCAAAGGTGATACAGACCGCGAAGCTACTACCAATGAAGTTCAGGATCTTAGAAGAGAGAATTCCCACCTAAAGCACCTTGTAGCAGATCTTGCACTAAAGAATAATTATTTAAAAAAAACAACACATGGATTAAAACCAGAGTGGGAAGAGTAATGCGGTGCTCGCAGGCCGAGAAATATGAAACGATCCGTTTAGTTGAAGACTCGCAGCTTGGTGTGACTAGGACCCTGAAACAGCTTGGAATAGCTCGTAGCACATTTTATTCCTGGTATGATCGTTATCAAGAAAATGGCTACGATGGTTTAAAAGATCACAACAGTGGTCCCAAGAAGTTCTGGAATAGAATCCCTGATATTGAACGTGAAAATATTAGAGATATATCACTAAAAAACACTGAAATGACTCCCAGAGAATTGGCGTGGCATATCACAGATACAGAAGGGTATTATGTGTCTGAATCCAGTGTTTACAGGATATTACGTGAATATAATCTTCAACCCAGCCCTGCATATATAGTTGTAAAAGCCTCAGATAAGTTTAAGAATCCTACCACTCGTGTTGACCAGATGTGGCAGACAGATTTTACTTACCTATTAGTAATCGGCTGGGGGTGGTATTATTTGTCTACAGTTCTTGATGATTATTCTCGTTATATCATTGCCTGGAAACTATGCTTAACCATGAAGGCAAAAGATGTTGAGGACACACTGGATCTGGCTCGTGAAGTGTCGGGAGTAGATAATGTTAAAGTCTGTCAGATGCCTAGATTGCTTTCTGATAATGGTCCTTGTTACAGATCAGAAGAGCTTGAGGATTATATGGAAAATGCAAAGATGAAACATATTCATGGTAGACCAATGCATCCTCAGACACAGGGGAAAATAGAGAGATGGCACCAAACAATGAAGAATACGGTAAAGCTACATAATTATGAATCCGTTGGAGCTCTTGAAGCAGAAATAACTTCATTTGTAGATTATTATAATAATAAGCGCTACCATGAGTCTCTGGATAATATGATCCCAGCAGATGTGTATTTTGGGAGGGATTATGAAATAAAAAAGAAAAGGGAGAAAATCAAAATAATCACAATGAAGAAAAGAAAAAAATCCAACTTAACTAAAACAGCTTAAGTTGGTAAATTAGTAATGTCAATCAGGCCCGAAGTACTCTCTTTAATTATGGACTGTTTTGTCCAATCGTTTTTGAAGACGCACAGACGGCACCATTTAATCCTACCAACTGTTCGGTAGATAGATTGGTTAAGAGCAATGAACCGGCGACTACAGGCCAGGCTAAAGCTCGACCACCGGTAAAGTATTCCTCGGCGGCATTATCTGATCTTTTCATCCCTCTGACAATAAAGTAAGTCAATACCCCTACTGAAGCTGTGGCCAGTATAAATGTAATTATAGAAATCGTATTCATATTCTCCCCGTGTTGTTGATGATTAAATTATTTTTTGTAAAATCCAGTGACAGGCATGACCTGACGGTTACTAATATATTATATAATTATTTCTTGGTTTGCCGATATTGCAGACTGTCATTTGACTATTCACAGTTCAAAACAGCACAGCCAAAGAAGTCACCTTTTTCTATAAGTTCATGCCCCTGGGCAATCTTCGCCAGAGGAATATTATGAGCAACCCGATGCTGAAGATTCCCATGCTTTAAGAATTTTGATATATCCTGTGCTGCCTGTAATTTTGCCACCGCCGGCATGACATAAACCAAAACAAGTCTCAGATTAATATCCATAAACATCATTTGATAAAATGGTATTTTTGGGATAGGATTTGCCATTGACGAATACGTTGCGATGGTTCCACTAGTTTTCAAAATCGTCAATATATGATCTAAATTCCCTCCGAATTCACCTTCTACAATGAGATCAACTCCTTTTCCATTGGTAAATTCTTTCATCTCGGCGATTGTCTCGGCATTTGGATGACGGGTTACTAAATCAGCACCTGCCTCAAGGCATTGTTTTACGCTTCTTTTGCTTCCGGTAGTGGCAATAACAGTAGCACCAAAATGCTTGGCCCATTGGATGGCGTAATATCCAACTCTACCAGCACCACCTGTTACCAAAACTGTCTTGCCACTTACAGACCCATCAGCAGTTACACATCTATGGGAGGTCATGGCTGGAATCCCCAAACAGGCTCCTTCTTCAAAACTTGTCTTTTCCGGCAACCAGATGGCCTGTGATGAATGTAATGCCACATATTCAGCGGCTGTCCCTAATTGTCTACCAAATTGGGCATTATAAAGCCAAACCCGCTCGCCTATGCGTGAACCGGGTACACCCTGTCCAACTGCTTCAATAATTCCCGCACCGTCACTATGAGGTATTACTGGACCAGCTTTGAGTAATGATGGACTCGAACCGGCTCTCTTTTTTGTATCTGAAGGATTTATTCCTGATGAATAAAGTCTTACCAGCACTTCCCCATGCTTTGGTTGCGGTGTTTCAAAATCACCATACAATAATACATCTTTGGCATCTCCAAATTTTTCAAACCATGCTGCTTTCATTCTACTATCTCCTAATTCTGTTATAAAATATTTTTATTATTAAAGATTTATCGGATTTGATAATGACTCTGTGTGTCCATCCACTCCAATTGTTTGTCCTGAAATATTTTTACCGTATGGTGATGCTAGAAATAAAGCAATATTGGCAATATCATGTGCATCTATAAAAGTGTGAAGTGAAACCTGATTCAAATATGTTTGTCTGATTTTCTCAGGATCAATTCCCCGCGTTTTTGCATCATTTTTGATAACTTGTTCTATTCTTGGTCCATTGACACTACCGGGACAAATTGCATTTACCCTTATATTAAATGAACCTGCTTCCATTGCGATGGTTTTTGTCAGCCCAATCATTGCCCACTTTGTGGCTGAATATGGGCTTCGTAATGGATAACCCATCATCGCTGCACTTGAAGCAATATTAATTATAGATCCACCTTTTGCCTGTTTTAGCATTGGGAGTGCGTATTTCATACAATAGAATAATCCATTCAGATTGACTGAAATCGTTTTTTCCCAATCATTGGGATCTATATCTTCTATCAAAGCAGTTGGACCGGCAATACCGGCGTTGTTTACCAGTACATCCAATCCACCAAGGCGCTTCCTGGCCTCATCAAAAAATGTTTCCATTTGATGGACATCCGATATATCAGCAAGAACGGCTACACCTGAATTTGCTTCATTAAATTCTTTCACTGCCTGCTCAGAAATATCACAGACTAATACTTTTGATCCGGTTTTTGAAAAGGTCTCAGCAATCGTTTTACCAATACCTGAAGCACCTGCAGTTACCACAACACGTAGATTTTGTTTTAATTCTAATAGTTCAGATTGTTGCATAAACCAAAATATATCTATATGCGATAAGTGATGTCATTTGTTATTTTACACCATATTTCTTAAAGGATATCAATAAAGATGCAGCCATCATAAAATATACTAAAATAAGTGGAAGAGAGGATATTAAAGCTGCCGTTTTCAATGAATTTAAACCACCCACCATCATGAGGGCGATAGGCAGCAGTACCAATGCAAATGCCCAGAAAAGACGCTGCCACCGCGAAGGTTCATCATTGATATTCAGCTCTTTTGTAGCACAGGATGCTAATGTATATGAACTGGAATCAAAACTAGTCGCCATGAATATTATCCCAATAACACAAAATAGTGCCAAGATAATTTTGCCAAAAGGCAAAGATGATACAATAGTCACAATGGCTTCAGGAGCTTGACCATTCTGGACCATTTCGGTAATTGGAAGTACCCCACTCAATTCCTGATGAATGGCGTAATTTCCCAGAATTCCATAATAAATTGCACTGCCCATGCTGCCATAGAATAAGGATCCCAGGACAATCTGCTTAATTGTTCTACCTTTGGATATTTTGGCAACAAATATTCCCATAAAGGGACCTACAGCAACCCACCATGCCCAATAGAAAATACTCCAGTCTTCAACAAAATTGGTATCCCCCAGTGGTTCCGTCCAAAGACTCATTCTTATAAAATTATCCACCATTAGGCCAAAACTATTGGTGGTCATTTTCAATATAAATGAGGTGGGTCCGGCAATAAGTACAAATGCCAAAAATAATAAAGCCATTGTTGTGTTGATATTGCTGAGTCTCTTTATGCCTTTCTCAAGCCCAAGATAAACGGATGTTGCAAAAATGACTGTACAAAAAATAATAACCAGCACTTTGAATAAATAGGTGTTTTCAAAGCCGAAGAGAAGGACAAAACCAGCGGCTATCATAGGAGTACCAAGACCAAGTGAGGTGCCGGATGATCCAAGCAATCCAACCATAAATAACATATCCATAAATTTTCCAAATAGGCCGGTTGATTGTTTTCCAATTAGACCCTGGCAGGCGGAACTGATTCTCATTCTTGGTATTTTTCGAATATAAAATGCATAACCAATGGCAATGGTTGGGAGAACATAATATGCCCATCCGGACACCCCCCAATGGAACATTCCATAAGTAGAGGCCCATTCAATCGCTTCAACGGAACGTGGTTCAACTCCAAATGGCGGTGTAACATAATAATAGGCCCATTCGATAGTACCCCAATATAATATGCCAGTGGCGACACCAGCACAAAACAGCATGGAAGCCCAGTTGAATGTGGAAAATTGCGGTTCAGAATCTCCAAAATTAATTTGTCCGTATTTACTAAATGCCAGCCACAGTACAAATACTAAAGTGAGTATGGTAAGCCAAACATATACGAGGCCAAATTTTCCTAAAATAAAACCTTTTATAACATTCAAATAATCAAGACTTTTAACGGGCCATATAAATAGAGGGATCGTCAAAGAAAGCAAAACTATCAGCGTACCAAAAAATATGACCTTGTCATAATTATTCTTATCCGGGGATTCAATTTTTGCCATATTCTTATTCTCAGGGTTGACTACTATGATGTTATCCCTTTCAATTTTTTCTAAGACTGCCATAATCAATTTTATGGTCGGCAGTTAACATTGGAAAAGATGGAACCAAACTTGGATACGGCATATTCGTCCGCGTCGCAAATGCTGGGATTGAAGTCATTTCAAGCTCTTCAAAGAGTTTCATGTCAATTTCAATAATGTCTGAGTATTTTATCTGAAGTGAATCAATCAGCGGCTGCAAGTATTGGTTAATAATTTTTTGCAAATCTGGTTCTGATTTTTCTGATAATAATCCTGATTGTAATAAATATTTATTCCTTTGTTGACGGCTTAAAAAATGATCCTGCCATAATTCAACATACTGAGTAACAGAAAGAGATTTATCGTAACCAAGTTCATACGCTTTTTCAGTTAGAAAATAATCCCTTATCAAATCAGCGATCGCCAACTTCAGCTGTTCGGGAAACTCCGAATAACCAATTTTCTTTTTCCGGAATAGTAAGGGATGACGTAGGATATAATTTTCAAGATCAACTATTGTCCAATCTTTATCATTCAAAGTGAATAGGACATCCGACTTTAATAATTCTATATTCTCGTTATTGAGTTTTCCATTATTTTTTTTATCCAATTCCCATACACTGCTATTTAATATATCTTTTTTATCCTCTGAATCTTGAAAATAGTGATCTGCTGACATCTCGGCATATTGAATAAAAACAGGGTCATTGAGCTGCAGCTGCATTCCTTTCATAATTTCACCTGCATATGATTCATACTTCTTGATTGATCGTTGTATTTTTAATTGTTCATAGACATCATTTTGATGTTTATTAAAATCATTTGCAGATAAAATTATATTTTTCACCTTATCGATTATTTTGATGAACAGGATACTGCCAGTTGAAGTTTGGATTGGTTCCAATATATCCCCTACTTCCAATGGTTTGGAAAAAAGAGCCTGATGGAGCCTGGGATCATCTGTTGAAAACCAGCTGATCTCTTTTTGTGGTAAATCTTTCTCACCAGTTATTTCAAAATAAAAAGACTGAATACTTTTACCTTCTTTCAACTGAGAAATAAGTATATCTAGTTGAGATGAATCCTTCAAAGAAATAAATTCAACCTGGTATTTTGTAAGTGCTAATTGGGTGGCCTGATCGATTTCATTTTGATCAATTTCAATTTTTTGAACGGCCTGCTCAAAGAACAAAATCTGTCTCATCGCCTGTTCTTTTTGACCTATAAGGTACATTTGAAATATTTTATTTGTATCAAGTGCAGAGTGGCTAAACTCTTCCAGGGCCAGCAGCTTTTCAGCAATGAGACTGTTGAGAACAATCTTCTTATGAATATTTGTTGTCCCGGCACAATAATTCGGGCGAATAGAATATTCCGTGCGCCTGATAAAATCTTCGGCAGTAATTATTCTTTTACCAATTCTTGCCAATACAGTACCAGCACTGTCATTGTTTATTTTTTTTGAACAGGAAATAATAAAAATAACTGAAAAGGATATAAGAAGGAAGGCTAAACTGTATTTTGATTTTATCAAACGCAAAATCCGAAATTGGAATTGGATTTGAAAAGAAAAACAAAAATTTTATATTTCATTTGCATTGGTAAATAATTATTCAATTCTAAGAATCGTTTTAGCGCCGTGGTTTCTAATCTTTAATTTTTCAGTCGAAAAAGGACCAACAAGATCATTCATTATTAATGAAAACTCGTCAAAATCATCTTTATGAACGTATGCCTGAATTGTGCCGGCAAATCCACCGCCATGGACTCGTGAAACTCCCCTGCCTTTTTTTTCAAAAAAGAGTTGAGATAAGGCCAGAGCAAAACCGAGATTTTGATTTTTACCATCACTTTGAGGAGGGATTACATTCTGAAGAATATTCTGAGATGAATAGCCGCTTTGTGCCACCTTTTCAAGATACAATTCGAAATCTCCGCCAATCAAAGCCTCAACCATTTCATCAACCCGCCTGTTTTCAGAATAGTAATGCATGGCTCGAAGCACAGATCTATCCCCTAATTGAGAACGAATTTTTGTTAAATTTTCAATAAATATTGATTCTTCGCATGATCCAAGCGAGTCGAATCCCAACTCATTTGCAACCGCTTTCATCTCATCAGGGATAGCGGCATATGCCGCTGTAAGGCTGGCATGCCCACCCCCTGTATTTACAACTAATAATTCATAATCTGTTTTAGACATGTCGAATTGAATTTGTTGAATGTCAATTTCACCGATTGTACCAAAATCTATCTTTAATATTCCTCCAACGGCAGATGCAGTTTGATCCATTAATCCACATGGTTTTCCAAAATAAATATTTTCCGCATACTGACCGATTTGGGCAATTTCATTCAAATGGATATTTCCATCATTATATAAATCATTAACTATTGTGGCGATAAGCACTTCAAAACTGGCAGATGAAGATAAACCAGATCCAATACCAACATTGCTGGAAATTTCGGCTGTAAAGCCACCAATCTTACCGCCAAATTTTTTAGCTCCAGCCAAAACCCCCCTGATGAGTGCTTGAGTTGTTCCATATTCTGAATGATTTAGAGCAAGATCAGACGAATCAATAAAGAAACTTTCATCAAAACCATTAGAATGGATGGATATTTTGCCATTTTCAGTTTTTGATACAGCTGCCAGAGTATCAATCTGAATGGCAGCACATAGTACCTTGCCTCCATTATGATCAGTATGATTACCCCCTAATTCAGTTCGTCCAGGAGCACTGATAATATGAGTAACTTTTGTTTCAGATTTATTTATAAGATCGCATATTCTAAAGAGTTTTGAAGAATCAAAATCTATATCGCCAAATAAATCTTGTATTGAGCCCTGGGGTACCTGAGATATGATGGCATTTTTAATATCTGCCTCTATCCATTTTGTCATAATAGCTCCACGATATTCATTTCCAGATTCTGGTCAGTAAATATAATTTGTTCAGAATCTTCAAATTAGACAGTTTTTGTATTATCATTTTTCCCCTATTCATCTTGATTAAATTTAAAAACGATTCTGTGTTGGTAAACCTCATCAGGAGTAATCACAGTTGATGGAAATGAGGTCTCATTGGGGGCATTAGGGAATTGCTGAGGTTCCAGACAGACTGCCTGCATTTTTCTAAATCGAATCTCGTCTTTCCCAGAAATACTATCATCAAGATAATTTGAAGTATACAATTGCAGACCGGGAGCATTGGATTGAAGCGTAAAACTTCTACCACTATCAGGGTGATGGAGATGTGCAATAATATCATCGTCTATAGATGAGTTATCAATTACAAAACAATGATCATACCCGCTGGCAGTGTTTAATTGTTCATTAGAATTATTCAGCATTGATCCAATTGATCTCATTTTTCTAAAATCAAATGGAGTATATTCTACCTGTCGCATTTCACCAGTTGGGATCATATTTTCACCTAATGGTAGATATTTATTTGAACGGATCATTAAGTGGTGATTATTTATATTATCATGGCGATGATCTCCCAGATTGATATAAGGATGTACCGTCAGACTCACCACCGTTTTTTGATTGGTTGTTGCAGCAAGATCGATCGACAATTCATTATCGTCATTTAATTTATAGATTGCAGTAACATATAATTCACCTGGAAATCCCTGATCACCATCATGGCTGATGTGATGTAGTTTTAATCCAGAACATTCCCGGTCCTCAATAATTTCTGTATTCCACAGTACTTTATTAAATCCGTTGATACCACCATGAAGATTATTCGAGCCGTCATTTCGACTGATGGGATAATTTATTCCATCTATATTTATCGTGGCGCTGGCAATTCTGTTTGAATATCTACCGATTACAGCACCCATGTATGTTTTATCTTTTAGATAACCATCGAGATTGTTATAACCCAGAAGAATATCATCAAATTTTCCATATCGATCCGGTGTATTAATGGATTTGATAATGCCACCATAATTCAATATACTGACGGATATTCCATTTTTATTTGACAGGATGTAGTCATGAACTTCTCGGCCATCTGGTAGGTAGCCAAATGAAGTTATTGCGATAGGAGTGATAATATCCATGTCAGGCACAACCATGATTATTTGAGATTCGTTTTTATGGCTAATAGAAGTTCAGTTAGATATTTGTCGTATTCTGAACCTGCCTGTCGTCTCGTCTGGGTTATAACCAAGCCATTGTCCAGGTCAACTCTTAAAATCGCCGATGTGGCCGATCCATGACCGATTGTATTCTTGCTTAGGATAGTCATATCGGCAGGATTGCCATTTTTTCCGGCATCTGGATGGGGATTTGTCATCCAGGTAATTCCGATACCCTGATCCCAATCCATACCAGGATAAAATTGTGAGAGATTTTTTGGTAGAATCTGATCAAATACCTCAGGTGAGAAAAATTCATATTCGCCATAAGATCCTTTATTGAGAAGCATCTGACCGATATGCCCCATATCACCTGCTGTACTGTACAGACTAAAAGCCAGATCTTCATGAATTGAGGAATGTTTCATTCCAAGTGGACTTATCATGTTTTCATGTATCACTCTAAAAATACTTTTCCCAGTCACACTTTCCATTACCCGACCGGCGAGATCATAACCATCGCCATTATAGGTACTGGATTTACCAATTTGAAGATAGTCAAGCTGATTGGCGACGACATTTTCCAAACGATGGTTATGGACGCCTCCCCAACTCTCATGACCTACCATTCCTGATGTATGGGTAAAACAATGTCTTAAAGTAAGGGCCTTCTCGCCCTTTAGTGGGAAATCTGGAAAGAATTTTCCGACGGGATCATCGATTTGAATGAGGTCCTGCTGGATAAACTGGGCAAATGTGACACCGGTAATTAACTTTGTGATTGATGCCATTGGCGTCGCAGTTTCCAGCGTGAATGGTCCACTTTCATCACCACCAGTCGCTTCATGGTACACGATAATGCCATTCCGGGCAACCATAGTAATAAACGGTTCACCACTGGCATCAAACCATGCATTGCAGACTTTTCTCAAATCTGTTATGATCGAATTATTGAATCCCGCCTCATCCGGTGAACCATCTTTCAATATTGTTGCTGGTTTTCCATTTATTTTTTTCGGGGCAGTCAATCCCGGTCCATCATACAAGAACCCACCTGTTTTCTTTTGCAGATTGATATGGAATTCGTCATCGATCAGAAGTGGATTGGCAAGTGTTGAGTTTTTATACCTGCCTTGATCTGCTTCATACAGATATGACATGAGAACGGCACCTTCTTCCTGGTCCAACAAGGATAATAAAGTCATTCTCCCCACATAATATGAAATGGCATCCTGGTGCTCTGTCCAGACGTTATCCCCAAACCCTGCTGCGGCTAAAGGCTCTAATTTCGCAATGGGTTTCTCACTCCATCCCATCCAGTCGTTTGGCCAGCAATATAAAGTTCCGGCGCGACGAATGTTTTTTCCATCAACAGATAGGGCGTTGGCAATGTAACCGTATCGTCCTGGTTTTTCTGCTTTTTCGACCTCATTTAAATCGACATCAAACCAGCGGACATTTAGTGGTACATCCCCTAATTGAGATGCAGCCAGCTGAGGATTATCCCAACGTAATGTTGGAAAATCTCCCGGTGTAAAGTATTCATCCCAATAATTATACCAATCCGGGACAAGTTTGCAATTTAAAAACGCCTCTAAAGATTGTTGTTTCTCTTCACGTGCTTCCAACAATGACCAGCTGTCTTTATTTAGAAGGGATAGTGAGAAGCCCCATCCCCTGACACCATTAATCACTTTTACAAGAATTGGATTTAACCCTTTTTTTAAATAAATAGGAAAACTATCATCACCTGGAGTTGTAGCACGATAGGTATAATTTTCGTGTACAAGCTCATCATTTACCCAAACTTTTACAGCATCATCAGAACCAAGAAGACAATGAACCAATTGATCTTTTTTGGATTTGACAAATGTAAGTGCATAAGCTGTATGATTTTCAAGATTATTGTACACCCTGGAATAATCAATAATACCCAACTCATTAGCTTCTACCAAAGAAACGAGAATATCGGTTTCAAGCCCGGTATCATCTCTAAAACTAATTCGTGAGTCCAATGAAATTCGGACTCCTTTTTCACTGCCAACTGATTGGAGGTAATCATAATTATAGGCTCTATCAAAGGCGTCTGTGCCTGAAGAGTCAGGGTTGATTATATTAGGAAAGGGCCCTGCAACTAACCATTGTCTCACAGATGTTTCTTTACCCATTTTGATGATAGGCTGCTTCTGGGAAATATTGTTTTCTGCAAATGTAAATCCTGGAAAAATGATAATGAAGGTGAATATGACGGTAGCAGCCAGGGTATAAACGTTCTTATTAATGTTATTAGACATCATATTACTTCTCCTAGAAACCGTATTGGATTGAGTAAGAATGAGAAATGCCAAGAGCGCCAACATCACGATAGGAATATTCAACTTGAATGTTTCGATTCCCCATCATAAATACTTTTACACCTCCTCCAGCGGTTAAACCATATTCTGAATCTTCCATAAACAATCCTTTATAACCGGCTCTCAGGAAGAAAGTACCAAAACTGCTTTGGGTATACGAATACTCACCACCAAGGTTAATATATTCGCTATTATCGTTTGGATGAACAGCATCAATTTCAAATAACATTCGAGAATTTTGGGTGACAATTGGATTTAGAGACGCACCAATCCGAAAATAGAGCGGTAATTCCCATTCAGCTAAATCGAGTCTTCCGAGTACATTACCATAATTGCCATCTTCATCATCAAGGATATCAACTGGGGTCATCAAATCTTTGCCTTCGTATTCCATAGGAGCACCATAATTATTAATGCTCATTCCAATAGTCAAACCATCTTCCCTATCCCCGGTAGATGAGAAAAAGTCCGTTTTTACAATCACTCCCAAATCAGCGGCAATTGCATTGGCGCTTTCATGATATATTGATGAAGAGAAGTATTCCAGGTTAACACCCAGTGAAAACCAGGCTGCCAGCTTCCGGGCAAAAGACAATGCCATGACATAATCATTGGCGGTAAATAATTCACCGGTGCCATTCTGCTGGTTCATGGTAGTGACTTCCATCTCACCATAATCTGCATAGACCATGCTGAGGCCTATTTTTCCAACTTGTGGGATATCGACAATAACACCGGCAAATCCAGTATTAATATCAATCAGCCATGGTTGATTAAGAACCAAAAATTCGTGACCATCTGTCAGGGCAATCCCGGCAGGATTCCATAAGATAGACTCAATTCCCGTTGTACTCGCAACACGGGCATCCCCCATGGCGTTTCCAGCTGTACCAAATCCAATTTCAAATATCGGTACGGCAGTGGTACCCACTTTATAGGGTTTTTGACCAACCAATAATGGTAACGATGTACAGAAAAATATTACAAAAACTTTTAGAACGGATCGCTTTAATGTGTGTGTGTTTATATTCATTTTATTACCGCAAACTTTCCTTTATGGATATCACCAGTCTCCGTTTTTAAAACATATAGATATATGCCGGCAGCAATATCCAATCCTTCCTTACTTACCAGATCCCAGTGCACAATCCCATCTGCAGGCGGATTATCAACAATAATTTTATCTACTAATACAGCACTGGCGGAGAATATGGTGATTTCACATTTAGCCGGGATATTTGTGAACATCAATCTCCGGTCCTGATTCAAATTTGTATTCAGGAATGATTGCTCCATTGAATTTGTACCGATATATGGATTTGGAACCACTTTTACATCTTTTAATCCACTGGCAATAACATTGTCACTTTCCTTGCTTTCAGGGATGACATCAAAATAAAGTGAATCTGAACTAAAAAATGGTCGGCGGAAAGTAATTTTATACACATCTCCAGGTTCAGGCAGATCAGCCTCGCTTTGGGCAGCCCGGAAATCAAGTATGAAAACAGTGCCCGCCCAGAAATTATTACTTTTTAGAGGTCCAACAAATACCCTATCATACAGAGGATTATATACACCCTCACCATCTTCGCCTATATCTAAATCCTGCACCACTAAATCTAAAAGTTCATAATCACCATTTTCATCCTGAAAACTCTTATTGACGACATAAAATGGGAAGGACTGATATCTCAATAGATTGGATAATCTATTTTCACCAAATTCATCTTGAATAGGTATTGTAAATCCTACTTGACTGACATAGGCTGAATCATTATCTGTAAATACAATCTCATAATCCCATGGGAAATATTGTGTTTCTTCAGGAGTGGTCCAAATTTCCATGGGACTGTCACCTACCAGCCAACCGCTGTTATCCATATCTATCTGACTGAATCTGTCAAAGGTTTCAAGCTCCAGACGCAGGCCGTCAAATACATCTGTTGTCCATGAACGATCATCATTAAAATAATAATAATTGAGAGTGTCGTCGACCATAATATTACCTTCAACATGGTCTTCTGGCGTCTCGCTATATACTTGCACAGTATCACCACCAGTTACATCATGTACAAACAATTTACTGGTAGTATAAAGGAGGCCATTTGAATATCCGGGGACATTATAGGTGGAATTAATATCAAAGGTGACCATATAACGATGTTCTTCATTTATATCACCTCTGGCCAGGATAGATGGAGTAACTTTACCGGTTCCAAGTATATTATCACTGTCTTCAATTTCAGTAGATGGCGCCACATAACCGAGAGCGTCTTGTCGAGGCGTGACAATCTGGACATTTTTCCCGGCAAAACGAACATCTTCTACAGAATCCAATTCGATGACTATGTTATTTTCCGAAGGTGAAATCCCCAGATTTATATCGCCATAGTCATAGGCAACCAGGGCATAATAATAGGTTCGTCCATTTTGAACTTCTGTATCTATATAATGATGGACTATGCCAGTTTCAGCCCCAAGATAATAAAGTGAACCGCTTGCATGTCCGTATTCGGCATATTCCTGTCGACCATCAATAATATCACATTGAAAAATGGGATTCAAACTTGACGGAACGCCATGACCATCGGTAATCTGCAGTGCATCTGAAAAAAGCTTATCGGTTGCTTTATATAATTTGTATCCTTCAAAATCGTTTATATTGCCCATAAATGGATCCCGGGTTCTGGTATCTGCAACATCATCCCAGGTAAGTATTACCCGTCCATCTTCGGCGGTGGCTGTGAGAGTTGGCATCATTGGCGGTTGAGCGAAACGGTAATCCTTTTCATAAATGATCTGCACAATTCGTTTCTGCTCATATAATGCCGGCGCTGAATGGTCAGGACCATTTAATCCACTGAGTGGATCATAACTATGCAATTCCGCCATTGAAATTCTTTCTTCACGGCCTTTGAATAACTGGAATGGTCCTGAAGCAAATGTAAGAATCAGATTTGATAAACCACCTGACCATTCTTCAAGATTATGTTCACCGAGTAATTCCCACATGGATTCATCACCAGCCGGCCAGCGGTCATCAGAATTCTCGTTTGGGATATTGAACATTTGAAATGATGTTAGACCAACCATATCCGACTCAGATACATCGGTGGCGTTAAAATCAGGTTCACAGCCAATACCCTGTGCATAATCGGGCATATGATTACCTTCACCTTCATCTGGACCAAAGTAATTTAATTCTCCAGGACCAACACCATCTAAGCCAACATCATCACCGGGATCCTCGCCTGGATCCAAATAATAGGTGCCATCTTCTGCTAGGTCATAATAATTGCCATCACCATTGAGATCAATTCCATCATCCCAATCCTGGTCTTCGTCAGCGTCCCAATGAGAGACGAGGTCATCCTCAGAAAGATTATAGAACTCAAGAAATTTATCCAAATCGGTAATACCATCGGTTGGACCAATAAAATTGACGGCATCATTATCTCTCTGCTCATCAGTCAGTCCATCATTATCATCATCTTCAAAATTTGAGATTATGCCGGGGCTTTCCAGATAGGCAAATCCAAGGGTTCCGGGAACACGACCGCCAAGACCAACACCATCCTGATCCCAACAGTAAGCCATATCTATTTGAACATCAAAAAATCCCAAATCATCACTGTCATTCTCACCACCAATCCATGTATCCACCCAGTATCCAAATACGACTTCAGGGAGATTATAATCAGATATATTGGCAATTTCATACTCCCAAAAAATAGCATTTCTGGCCTGGGGATTATTCCATTGAAATCCCCGTTGTTCAACCCTGATACCAATTCCACCCCATGGCTCTCCAGCCTGAATGGTCACATCCGGTTTTTTATCGCCAATTTCAACACCGGGCCTTGGAAAATATTGTACCGATGCTCCAAAAATTAAATTTTCTAAATCCTGGGCATCGTTTACAACGAAGTATGTTTCTAAATCGGCATAGGTGATTCCTCTTCCAAATCGGCCATCCCATTCACCAGGCCATTTTGTGGCATCACCTGTTGAGGGCCAACCTGCTGTAGGCCAGGAATTTGGTCTGTTGCTCATAGCCGGATGTTCACTAAGTTCATTAAAATATCCAAAAGCCGGATAAAAACCCCATTCGACAAAACCATCAATTGGACTGACATCCATTTTCTGCCGGTAACTGGTTTGACAATAATACAATGTATCTAATGGATACCCACCGCTATAATTAAGGGGGTCTTCAACTGGTATATTACCCTGTTCAACATAAACCCGAGCACCGACTAACAATCCTATACCGTCGAGAGTTCTGGTTCCTTCAAATGTATTTGGCCATAGTGAGGCATCTTCCAGGGGCCAGTCAGACAGTTCTGAGGTATTTCTAAAAAACAATCTTATCCTGTTTCCGGTCATGTAACCATCGCGTTCGGCTGCAATATCACCAGCTGGATCATCAGGTCCTTCATAGTCTTTTCCCTGTCCGTGAAGAATAAATCCAGGTAGCGAAATACTCACTATCATTATTATGTACATTATCTTTTTCACTAAAATTATTTCCTTTTGAACAATTAAAAATTTAAATCCAGAGTAAGCTTGACATTTCTTGGTGTTGAATACATCGAAGGATCATGATTTCTGTCATTAAAATCGTTAAAATCACTATGATGGGAGGAAAGATCAGCATCAGTAACAATTGACGTATAGGCCCGTCCGGTCTGGTTATCCACCCATGAATCGTTGAGTCTGTCAAATGTATTGTAAACCTGTAATCCTAAAGTCAGACCCATGCCATTTTCCATGGCAATGCGGTAATGAGCGCTTAAATCAACTGAAAATGTTGATGGTTGATATTCGTTATTGGGTAACAAATTCAGATCGGCAAGAGAGCTCGTTGAAATTGGTTCCCAGTTGAACGGTGTTCCTGAATCATAATAGCAGGTTGAACTTATGCCCCATTTTGCCTCGGAATAGGCTACAGTTGCATTAAACGTATGTCTCTGATCCCAACTCATGGGGATCAAATTAGTTATCGGATCGCGGGCATCGCCAAGACGATCAAAGTTTTGGGTCTCATTGTCGGCATTGCCCTTTACATATAATAATGTATAGTTAAGATAGGTGGATAGTTGATCTTTGGAATACTCCAATTGTAAATCGAGACCTTTTACATTGCTGTAATCTTTATTAGAAAACAGGCCATATTCTATCTGATTGTAAGTGGTGATCACTTTGGCACTGAGTAAATCATAAATATCCCGGTAATAAACTGCCACCTCCAACGAAAGATCTCTGGCTAATTCCAACCATATCCCAACTTCATATTGAACCGTTTTTTGTGCTTTCAACTGGGCATCGCCCATGGTGGTAGCATAATCCTGAGGTGCTACGAAGAATTTACTATTTTGATAGAGTGAGTATAATGGCGGCATCTGCATAAAATGGCCGTAACTGAAATGAAGAACGGCAGCATTACTTAATTGGTAGGCCAGTCCAAATCGAGGACTTACCTGATATTTTACATCTGCATTGATATAATCCGACATTCTTCCAGTGCTATCGTGGAAAGCGAGCTGATTGGCCGGATTTCTTCGCTGTGACGGGTACACCGTATTGGGATCAAAATAATCCAGTCTCAATCCATAATTGATAACAATTTCATTATGTTCAAGTTTGTCTTGAATATACGCTGAAAATTCAAATGGATCTACCTTGTACTCGTCATTATGAGTTGAGATAATATCTTCAAATATAAATGGCATATAATCTGAGCCGGCATCACCGGGAAGCCATTCATAGGCATTGGTTATTTCATACCATTTATTTTCTAATTGATAATCAATATACTCAATACCCGTTTTTAGCATATGGGATTTATTAATCTGCCAGGTTAGATCCCATTTTAGGGCATGACTGTCAGTCCACCTTCTCAGATGATTTTTTTCTTGACCACCCGTATTAAATCCTGTCTCTGATCCTGACAAAAAGAAGTTATGGATATAATATGCTGAGTCAACGGGATTCTCAACAATATAATCACCTTCAAAATATTCTAAGTTACTTATTTTCACATCAAAAAATAGAGACCGTGAAAGAATCACATTCAGCTGTAATGCCAGAAGACTGCTTTCTGAGTGAGAGATATCATTCCCATCTGGATTATATTTCCAGCTATGATCATAATCCTGCCACTCATCTTTATTATTTGAATACAATAATGATAGTCGGGTTATATCAGTTGGTCGAGATGATAATTTGACAAAATAGGATGTACTTTTGTTAAAATTTAATGATACAAATTTGTTATCACCGCTATGCTGCGAAAACCAGTCATTGGGGTTTGAGGAAGAAAAATCACTATAATTATCAGGTTCAAATCGTCTGATACCATTAAGATGATTACTATTATTCTGGACACGGAGATTGGCAACAAAAGTTAGATAATTGGGGATTACTGGTCCGCTTAAATAGAATTTGTAATCTTTATTTCTATCGTAATCAGAATTATCCATTCCCAAAAATATATTGTTATTCCCAGTATAATAATTACCAAATCCAATAGCGCCGCTGGCTTCAAAATTATTATTACCATCTTTTGTCACCGCATTGATAACCCCGCTCATGGCTTTACCATATTCGGCATTAAATGTCCCGGTTATCACTTCAAGATCTTCAACAACGTCAATTTCTACAGTTACGGTGGAACTGGAATTATCAAAAACTTCAGTCGTTGAAATACCATCTAGCAAATAACTCACTTCTGATGCCCGACCTCCTCTGACATGACCCTGGACAATCCCGGCCTGTAAGGAAACAACCTGATCGATATTCTCAACAGGTAATAAAGCCATCTGTTTGGAGGAGATATTCCTGATAGTGCCAGTTTTATCTTTCTCGACACTTATATTCCGGGCATGGACAACTATTTCTTTTCCCAGAATAACGGATGGAGTTAAGGCAATATTTACGCTTGCGGTACGATTAACAGAGATTACCAAATCACTGATTATGGTGGTGGTGTAGCCCATCATAGAGATATTTAAGGTATACGTACCCGGGCGCACATTGATAATATAAAAATCACCATCCTGATCGCAGGCTGCACCTAACATGGTGGAAACCACCATGACATTGGCACCGGGTAAGGATTCATGGGTTTCAGCATTATAGACCCTTCCAGAAATTTTCCCCGTAGTTTGAGCTGTCATGATCGTAATACCGATGATACTCATCATCGTAATTGAGATAACAAATCGTATAATTTTCAAGCTATTTTTCTCCTAGCTGCATGCTGTTTTTGCAGGATGTGAGGTGACCCCCCGAGGAGCCACCTCACATATTAATATTCTCCAATGGTTATATGATATCTTCCTTTTTGAAAGGAAGTATCACCATTCACAATAAACTATTTCAATAAAGTGATTTTGTGAATTGAGGAAACACCAGGAGTTTCAAGTCGAACAAAATACAGACCAGAAGGATATGCTGAGCCATCCCAGTTAACTGAGTAACTTCCTTTATTCTGTACTGCATTTACCAGGCTGGTAACTTCCTGACCGGTGAGATTATAAATAGATACATTTACTTGACCCTCTGACGGGATTGAATAATCAATTTGAGTTACAGGATTAAATGGGTTTGGATAATTTGTCAGAAGGACAAAATCCTCGGCAAGTACTACATCGATATAACCATCTGCTGATGCTGCCAGTAACTGGACAAAATCCATCTCACCTGCATAAGTGAATAGTTCGCTTTCAGGTTGCACAATAACAACATTAACTATTGAACCAATACGGTTATAATCTGCAATAAATGCGTTTGAATTCAGAGTCATTTCGAAATCATCACTGACTTTTAATTCCATTTGAATACCACCAACAAATCCATCACTTGTGATTGAAACCGTATTGTTTGAATTTTCAATATTGATCTCTGTAGCGCTGGTTTCAATCCTGGCAGGATTTAGAATCATATCAACAACCATGACCACATCCAATATATCAATTGAACCACTTTCATCCACATCACCATGGCAGACAACTTCCTCAGGTAATAATTCAGTCTGCAGGATATGAGCGACAATTCCAACCACGTCAAGAACATCCAGAGAGCCGTCACCGGAAACATCACCATCATGTTCACATGGATTAAAATCGGGCATTCCTATCCAGGCATAGGTCCATACATCAGGTCCATCACCCCATGGATTCAACGCTGCATTGTCACCCAATTGTAAACGAGCTTCATTACCGCCATCAGGAATATCTGCATCGGCGACAAATATCTCAAATGGTATTGTCATGCCTTCTGCCGGCGTAAACACAGCATCTCCCTCGTCATAAATACTTGAAAAAGGAATACGTGCTTCAACAATGTAATCTGATGATCCCAATGGGAAAAAGAGATAATCTTCCCAGCTGGGTTCCATATCCCAACCATTGCCCCATAGAATCGTATTTGGTAAAAATACCAGTCTGTAATCAGATTCCTCACCACTCATCATATAACTATGAGGAGTACCAAGTTCGTACAAACCGAAGAAAAATTCGATGGCTTCGTCATCCCACCAATCTACCGTATTTTCTTCTGACCAGGAGAAAACATCATCAAATACATCAAATGCCACATAGAGATAAGTATCATCCATGGCTACATAACAGCTTACAGATAAATCTGTAGCATCGTCGATTTCACCTGTATACAAATTGATATCCGGTGACATGGTAAATGGTTCAATACCAGCCCATTCAGAAAAATCTCCATCTGCTACAAAATTGAAATCTGTTTCATACGAAATGATGGCCCTTTCCCGTCCGATATTTGCAAATGGACCGGCCGTACCAAAATCTTCTGCCATATTACCGGCGGCATCAGTACTGATCACGGCGTAATAGTAGCTAATTTCCTGCTCATCAAGTGGGTAGTATATGTGATGAACGGCGAGCTCATTTTCAGGAATGTCAAATGCAACACCAACGACACCGTTTGCATCCAGATTGGTAATTGGACCTAAACTGGCATAAACATCATATGTCTCGCCAGATTCCCCTAAAATGTCATCCCAGGCAATAAGGTTTATATATTCGTTTGATACATCTGCCATGATCCCTGTAGTTGCCGGAGGAGGTGTCACATCAATGCTAACGGTTGGGCTGCCTACCCAAATTTCGTCGAATAGAACTCGCTCAGCAATTGTATCCCATGATGCTACTATTCCTAATTCAACAACTTCAGACGGAACAAAACCTTCGCCGACGGCAAAATCTGCGAGGGGGATTTCCACTATTTGCCATGTTCCATCCCATTCTATTCCCGTTAATTCATATCTAGCCACTTCGTAGGTATCGTAATAATAATTATCATACCATTCTATGGCAAAATCGTTGATTCCTGCCGGTGCATTAATTTTCATTTTGAGAGTATCATTAGTAAAACTGAAGGACATGTCTTGAGTATTCATTATGAATCCAATTCCCTGCCAATCCCAATTTGATGTTTCCCAGACTAAGGCTGGGGTTCCAGGTGTATATCCTTCATCTTCAGCAAGGGTTAAATCGTTATTATTGAATCCCCATGCTTCCCACCATACTTCGGAGCCAAGTGACTGACCATTAAAAAAGGTCATTGTGAGTGGTATCTCAGGATACCCGATCCAGATGTCATCCAGGTGAAGTACAGATTGGATTCCCGCTTCTGCTGTTTCAAAACTGACAGCTGTTATATCTGAAGGATCGATATCATTATTGTAATTCATAAAATCAGCTAAGGCCACACTAAACTGATGCCATTCACCATCATTCAGGTCTGTGAATCCAACTATATCCATCCAAGCAGAATATTCCCAATCGGCATTACGGGAATCGTAGAGATACACAAACATCATGTCTGATTCTTCAAGTCCATTTGGAGCTCTCATCTTGAAATATACCGAATCCGTACCCCAAATAGTTGAGAGATCGTTGCCAATATTACTGTTCAAACCAATGAAATCTCCCTGCCAGCCATCCTGAGCAGAGGTTACCCATTTTATGGCTGCTGTTCCCGGACTATACCCCAACCCCTGTTCAACTGTAGGATCTTCAAGAAATCCCCAGGTCCATTGGTACATGGAATCCGGTAATTCACCCTTGAAAAACACCATTGATGGACTTTGCGAAAAGGCAAATGACGCACAAAATGCCATAAGGGCTATTGTGATAATACTTTTTTTCATTTTCTACTCCTGTTATTGTTACATCTTAAATTGCTGCGAAAGAGACAGTAAAGATCCCTTTCATTTTTCTTTACTGTATGTATACCATCTTGCGGGTATGGATTTCGTCCCCCGCTTCAAGTGTGTATAAATACACACCACTCGATAGTCTCTTTCGTCTATTCGACAATCCATTCCAGGAATATTGTTTTATTCCTTCGGACATATTTTGCCAACTTACCGTATAGATTTCCTCACCAAGGATGGAATAAATCGATATCTCTGCAGGTCCTGAAACCGGCATATTGAAACATAGATTTGTTTGTGATTTGAATGGATTGGGATAATTTGGATATAATTGATATTTGTCAGGGTCATATCCTTCGAATTGAGGAACTGTTTCGCCCAATACTCCAGTAAGAGTCAATGCCGATAGAGATGGAATAGTAAAAGTGGAATCTACTGGAATTAATCCCAAATCCCTTAGGTCGTCACCGGTATTATCGGATGTCAAATATCCACGCAATGTTTGCGGTTTGTCTGAAGCAATAAAGTCCAGACTAATTTCCCGGCTGATTGTTGAGGCATTAATAAAAACCACTACCAGGATTTCTTCGTTCTCGGAAACAAACGCGGATCCCATGAGCCCAAACCTGTTATCAGCACCGGTTAACTCAATCCGATGGTATCCCGGTCTGATAAATCGACTATAATTCCCAAATGTCCATAAAAGCTTACTTTCGATTGCAGAATGATCCCATGGATTTGACATATAATTGGTATAGATGAGTCCGTCTTTATAATCTTCTGGTGATACAGCAGTCCACCATTGCCAGGAGCTGGCATTAAGTATTGTGAGATCATGATGAATAACTCTAGCGACATCGATTGCAGTTTGCATAGTCAGGTCACGTCCATTTCCACCATATCCATTTGGACCATCCAGAATGGTGTATTCTGTGACCCAATATCGCCAGTCATCATCAAGAAATAATTGCAATTCCGCCATCAATGCTTCCCGATCCTGGACCAATTCAGTATTAATACGATCTGACCAATATGAATGACCCCCAATGTGCGGACTTATTTTATTACTGATATCAGGGTGATTGATCAACTGTGAAAGATAATTGCCATAGGCCTCACCATATTCATTTGCCATCCCATTATTGTATTGATACCAACTCCGTAGATCGCCGCTTTCAACCAACGATATTTCCGTATTTAATCCGGCAGTCTGCAGCGAATCATAAAGGGCTTCGGTTATGCTATGGATGTCCTCATTGGAGGCTCGATTTCCTTCCTGATTTGAACCATTATTCCATTCCCATTGTGGTTCGTTAACCGGACTGATATAATCGAACTCCAAATTCCATTCATCTCTAAATTGGACGAGGATATCTTTTAGGTAACGGGCAAATTGGTTCTCCCAGCCATTTTTTAGATTTGTTGAACCAACTCCATTTGTGCAGTTTGTCAATCCATTTCGGGTCATCCTGCCGGGAGGACTATTAACAAAGGCAATAAATTGATTTACACCTCGATCTTTTGCGGCATCAAGGAACCAGCGTTCCTCTTCCTGTCGGGTCCAATCATACTCTCCAGATCCTGTCTCAAAAGTTTCTACAGTTCTCCATGGGTGATTTATAGTTTGTGTGTTAATCCCGGCACCGATGTTAAATCGCCATTGTGATAATCCTATTCCAACTTCTGTTGAGAATAACAGGTCTGCAACATGATTTTTTTGACTTTCAGACCATTCGCCTATTTTTTGAAAAGACCAACAATCGGAGGCACCGAAGCCATCCATCTCCTGAAATTGAATTTGTGTATTGATCACCACTGGAATAGCGTCAGCATGAACACAGCTAATCACCAATATCGATTGGATGATGGCCATAGTTGATAAACAAATTTTCCCGATTATATACTCATTTTACAGATTGGATCAGAAATTTTGCGCTACCGCTGGTTCCAGCATTATCATCGATACCAATTTGAGCATGGAATTCTGTATATAAACCTGACAACTCATAGATTATCCTGGAATTTGTATGGCTCCCCAGTCCCTTTTCAAATGTCTTTCCTGCTACCTGGAGGGTTAATCCTTTTACACTGACATCATGTCCCAGACTTCTCCAACCCTGGGCAGATGACACTGGTTCAATATCACTCAAGTAGACTTTTTTCCCATTAAGGTCGACTAAATATGCCTCGCACCAATTGGTATGATCTTCATGGGTCCCATCGTCAGTTCCATCCGTGATGAGGATGAGGGTTTTGACATTATCTACCGAAACCATTACAGGATCGACAGGTTCTTTAAATTTTTTGACTTTACTCATAAATAACTCGTCAAATCTTAGTAATCCAAATTCACTCACCTCACTGCTGAGATAACCTGTTTTTATTGCCTGAGCAACAAAGTGTAATGATTTGTCAGTTTTTAATGGTCCTGATAAATTGGTTGGATTGACTGTCAGATTTTCGCGACTATCTGAATAGATGAAATTTGTAGCCTTGACTTTTGATTGAATTTTAAATTCAAGTTCTCCCCGGAATGTGGATGTTTCTAAATCAAGGTAAGGTGACGGGAGGATTTTAGGTAATGGTTTATCGGCATCACCTTCCACATCTTTACTAAATCTTAATATAAATGAGTAATGTGAGATTCCTGGTTTTATCAGAAATTCCTCGTGGGTGCGGGGATTCCAGCTATCATCTCCACCAAGCCCCATAAGTTTATGATCGACATTTACCGTTATCGGACCATCATTCTCAACCATCCAGGTATGGGTTGCATCCGTAATATTCTTCAACGAGTAGTGATGGGCACTGAGATTAAAATCAGGCATACCATAAATAAGGACACCCTGATTGTTTTCATTGAATAAACTGGCCCAGCGGACGTCGATTTTGTTTCCATTTTCCTGTGGTCTTACATATGGAAAGTACTGATCCTTTACTTTACCTGAATAAATTCCGAGAGGCGCACCATGCAATCTGTCAGAATAGGATTCATGCGGTCCACGGCCATACCATTTAAGATTAGAATAATCTTCAGGTATTTTAAAGGTCATGCCAATTTTAGGCAGTACCGGCAAATGAGTATCCACTGCAGTTTCAATATCTACATGTAAATCACCATTGCCGAGAATTGTATATGATATACGAACCTTCAGATCACCTGTGTCCCCGGTGCGTCTTTCTTTTACCTTGATCCTAACAGCTTGGTCAGACAGTTCAATCACATCTACTGATGATAATTGACGGACGAGATGATCATATCCCGCTTCTTCCCAACGATGGGCAAAACTACCATCATCACCGCCCTCGTCATTATCAGTAGGTGCCCGCCAAATATTATGTAGTAATGGAGAAATCAGCAGATCATCATTGCCAATTCTGACAGATGTCAATTCCCCACTTTCCAAATTGAATTGGAAGTCCCTGTCGCTTGCAGAGACCATAAGTTGATTATTTGACGTTTCCATTTTTAGCTTTGGGAATCCTGATACAGATTCACTGTTTTGAAGGAATTGTGCTTCTGGTTGAAAAATAACTTGATCAGTGGCAAGAACATGCCCTGCATCTGACCAGGCTGTTTCCTTCTTAAGGCTAAAAATGAAATCTACTGTGTATTCGCTGTTTGGATTTAGTTTTCTGGAACCTTTAAAAATTGGTAATTCAATTGACCTTCTGCTATCAGGTTCAATATTTGCTAATGAAATGGGACCGGATGAAATTTTATAGCCGTTTTCGTGCAATTGCCAAACACCATTCAAATGATCAAGATTTTGGAAGAAATATCGATTTTCCAGATCATATTTATTTGGATTTTTTCCATCCCAAGTGACTTTCACATTCTGGAGATGATACTTTACTTCATAAAATCCAGGGTGGGGAGTTCTGTCAGGTGAGACAACACCGTTTATACAGAAATTTCCATCATGTAATACCTCACCAAAATCTCCGCCATAAACATAATATGATCCGTTTTCATCCTGTCTCAACAACCCTTGATCGGCCCAGTCCCAGATAAAAGCGCCCTGAAGCCGAGGGTATTTATAAATGGCATCCCAATATTTATATATATTACCGTTGCTGTTGCCCATGGCATGTGAATATTCACAAAGTATAACCGGTCTTTCAGGATTTTCATCATGTAAAGTTTTCATCAATTCTGTTGAAGGATACATATTTGCAATGATATCGAAATGATTTGGCAATGGTCCATAACCCGGCTCTTTTCCTTCATAATGAATTAGCCGTGATGGGTCATAATCTCGGATCCATTCGGCCATTACATCATGATTGGGACCATATCCTGCTTCGTTGCCAAGTGACCAGACAATTATCGATGGATGATTTATATCCCTCAGCACCATTCTCTGTCCTCTATCCACAAATGCTTTTTCCCAAACGGGATCAAGGGTGAATTTTGACCAAAATGCATGAGATTCAATATTGGCCTCATCGTAGAGATACAATCCATATTCATCACATAACTCATACCATCTTGGATGGTTGGGGTAATGAGAAGTTCTAACGGCATTCACATTAAATTTTTTCATTAATTGGATATCTTTAATCATGGATGCTTCATCAACTGTTCTACCGGTAACCGGATCGTGCTCATGCCGGTTGACGCCTTTTATGATGATGGCCTTCCCATTCACCAGCATTTGTCCATCTTTGAGTTCTACTGTCCTAAATCCAACCCTTGAACTCAAATATTCAATAACCTGGTTATTTTGGTTTTTCAAAGTGAGAGTTATCGTGTAAAGATTTGGGATTTCTGCTGACCATTGTCTTACATTGGGAATATCCAAAGTATGTTTGGTAATCGTTTCTCCCGAAGGATCGGCTGTCAGTTTTACTGGATTAATATTGGCTAATTCATTTAAATCGTTGTCATAAAGAACAGCTTCAAATGATACCGTTTCTCCCGAATGACCTGAATTAACCAGATGAGTGGTGAGAGTGAGTAGACCGTTCTTATAGTTATCTGTCAATGTGCCAATTGATTTAAAATGACGAATGTGGATATCTGGAATATGCATTAAATAAACATCGCGATAGATTCCACTTAATCTCCAGAAATCCTGATCTTCGATATATGAAGCATCAGACCATCTGTACACCTCAACTGAAAGGGAGTTAGATCCGGCGTGAAGATATTTGGTAATATTAAATTCCGCAGCCGTCATACTACCCTGGCTATAACCGACTTGTTTGCCATTTACCCAGACAAAAAAGGCTGATTTTACACCATCAAAATGGAGAATTATTTGTCCGCCATCCCAGTTATCTGGGAGTGCAAAGGATCGTCGATATGACCCCACTGGATTATTATCTGCCGGTGGTTTTGGCGGTTCAGGGTTTTCAAATGGATGTTGAACATTTGTGTAAATTGGCTGTCCATAACCTTGCAACTGCCATGAATTTGGAACGGTAATTTTGTCCCAATCTTTAACATCATAATTATCTTTATAAAAATCAACTGGCCGTTTATCTGGTTTGGGTGACCAGTTAAAAGACCAGGGACCATTCAAACTTTTTCTATTGCCGGATGCTTTAAGATTCACTGCAAGAGCATTGTTAAAATCATCATATGGGACAAGGGTGGCGTGGGCGGGTTCTTTATTTTCGGCGATTATTGTAGGATCCTGCCAATATTCTTGAGAATTTCTCATGGTTTTCCCCCCGCAGGTAATTAGTATTAATGCTGCTATGGATATGCATGTGTATTTAATATTATTTCTCATTTTTTCCCTATTTAATTTTTAACTGTGGAGCCTCTGATGATCAGTTCAGTTTCTACTATTCTGGTCTCAGGAGCCCAGTCAACCTGATCACTGTTAATCTCATCTAAAATTAATTCTGCTGCCATCTGCCCCATCTTATAACCATGCTGGTCGACGGTGGTGAGTTGGGGTTCAATCATCTCAGTTATGGGATTATTACTAAACCCCGTTATACTGATATCATCGGGGATGATATAACCCTGCGATTGAATCTCTTTATGGGCTCCTACAGCGACTGGATCATTTATGGCAAATATTGCATCAGGTTTGTTTTCCAGGTTGAGCAATTGTCGTACGCCTTCCATTCCATGTTTTTCATCTAATTCAACGGTTACAACCAGATTATCGTCATATCCTATGCCGGCATTTTCCAGTGCAGCTTTGTATCCTCTTAACCTTGCGTTAGATATTTTAAGATGTTTTGGACCAGATAAATGACCAATTCGAATGCAACCACAATCGATGAGATGTTTTACAGAATTGTAGGCCCCCACATAATCGTCAACAATCACTTTACTAACATCCACGTCCTCCAAAACACGATCAAATAACACTACTGGGATGCCTCTTTTTCGAATCGCCAAAAAATGCTGGCCGTCCCTGGTAGTCTGTGCCACGGAGGCGATTATACCGGCGACCCTATTAGAAGTTAAACTTCTTGTGTTGAGGACTTCCCGATTATAATCTTCATTTGATTTTGAGACAATAATTGTATAACCGGCCTGATATGCCCTGTCTTCAATGCCGTCGATCGCGGAAGAAAAAAAATCGTGGCGGATTTCAGGAACAATGACGCCAATTGTGGTTGTTGATTTTTTTTGCAGGCTTCTGGCAACAGAATCAGGTGAATAGTCCATTTTTTTGGCCATTTCACATATCCGTTTTTTTGTGTCCTGACTGATGCCGGGGTGATCCTGAAGAGCGCGGCTGACTGTTGACGCAGAGCAACCGATTATTTCGGCAATAATTTTGAGTGTGGGTGTTTTGTTTATATTGGTCATAATAGTTATGCAAACGTTTGCATGAATTGATAAAAAAATAGCTCTAATTGAGTTCTTGCCTTGCAAACGTTTGCATAACTTACAGCATTGTTTTATATCAAAAAAATAATTTTTATTCTATAAAGAATTTAATATCTTTTATTTTGCTAACTCCCTATTAGTCTCTTTTCTATATAGCCATTATTTAAACTACATTTTCCCGATATAATAATGATCGAATAGCTGAAAAAAATAACCTACGCATGAATGAGTAGGTTATTTTTTTGCCTACATTCTCTCCCCCATCGTTCATGCAATCTCGTTAACCAATCCAAAATATAATTCGTATTATTTTCTATCATTTTCCATCAATTTTCTTATGAATTTTGCTTATACGTAGACTTTCTCTCGGTATATTTTTGCGACTATACAAAAAAGTATACGTAATTGTCATGAAATGGCCGGAATTGGCCACTTTAGGATGTTTTTGAGACTTTAGAAATGCAAAGAAAAACCCCTACTATCCTTATGAATAACAGGGGTTTATAAAAGTACCCCGGACAGGATTCGAACCTGTGACCTACGGATTAGAAGTCCGTTGCTCTATCCAGCTGAGCTACCGGGGCAGAAT
>Ga0209685_1000416_pt1 | contig 29835 bp, 28 predicted proteins | sample SaaInlV_DNA_120m_FD_184685 | JGI IMG/M metagenome (GOLD analysis project Ga0209685, IMG submission 184685) | Marine microbial communities from expanding oxygen minimum zones in the Saanich Inlet - SI075_LV_DNA_120m (SPAdes) (version 2) | ecosystem: Environmental > Aquatic > Marine > Unclassified... | reverse complement strand
CCCGGCTTTACGCCGGGTTTTTTATGCATGGAAGCATTTATACCTGATGACCAGGGATGGTCAAAGAAGGTGCTTATGCATGGAAGCATTTATACCTGATGACCAGGGATGCTCAAAGAGGGTGTTTATTGGAAAATTTCCTCTCTGATATAGATTTTGATACCATGCGCCGTTGGTTCTAACATGTGTAACAATAAGTGAAGGTCAATTTTCAGGCACTAGGTTGCCGTTTAAACGAAGCTGAGCTCGAAAGCTGGTCTAACGAATTTATTCAAAAAGGTTATCAACTAACTCTGGATAGTTCGGATGCTGACCTGGTCGTGTTTAATTCCTGTTCTGTGACAGCAGAAGCTGATCGAAAATCACGCAAATTAATTAACCGCATTCATAGCTCTAATCCTCAATCAAAGCTAGTGGTTACAGGTTGTTATGCAAGCTTGCAAGCAGAAAAAGTTAAAAGCCAGTTAGGTGTTGATCTGGTTATCTCTAATCAGCAAAAAGATAAACTCGTCAACCTGGTTCAATCAAAGTTAAATTTCCCCGAAAATTCTATTCAAGCTGTTGGTGAGTCCAGTATTTTTGCCCGGGGACGTCATCGAGCATTTATAAAAGTACAAGATGGCTGCCGATACCGATGTACTTTTTGTATAGTTACTGTTGCCAGGGGAGAAGAGCGAAGTCGAGCTCAACAGGATATTATTGATGAAATAAATCGGCACCATCAACAGGGAGTGCAGGAAATTGTTATTACGGGAGTCCATGTCGGTGGTTATGGTAGCGATACAGGTACAAATTTATACGAACTACTCAGTGAAATACTGACAAAAACAAGTATTCCCAGAATTCGTCTTGCTTCAGTAGAGCCGTGGGACCTGCCTGATAACTTTTTTGAGCTTTTCAAAGATAAACGTTTGATGCCTCATATGCATTTGCCCCTGCAAAGTGGAGCGGATAGTGTGTTGAGACGCATGGCCAGACGTTGCAAAACTGAAGAGTTTTCCACTATTGTTGAAAAAGCCCGGTCAACGATTCCATTTTTTAATATTACGACCGACATTATCGTTGGGTTTCCAGGGGAAACTGATGAAGAGTGGAATGAAACTCTACAATTTGTGGAGCAGACTGGTTTTGGGCATATACATGTTTTTTCCTATTCTCAACGAGAAGGAACGAAAGCAGCCCGATTACCGGATCAGCTGGATAATAGTTTTAAAAAAGAGCGTAGCCGTCAAATGCATGAGTTAGCAGATAAGCTTAAAATTCAATCATTGAAAGCCTTATTGGGTGAAAAATGTGATGTACTGTGGGAGCGCTGTATCAATGCAGAGTCAGCTGAGTGGGTGGGTTATACACCTCATTATCATAAAATAATTTCCTGTAACCCTGAAATGAAAGACTCAGGAATTTCTGAAGTGACTGTTAAAAGTTTATCGCAGGAAAACAATAGTCTGCTGGCTGCTGGAGCTGATCTAGAAAAAGCAAATCAGTTTTCGGTTGAGTTCAATAGTGGAATTGATAACACTAATGTTTAACTTGTTTGGTAGTGTAGATTGATGAAAGTAACTGCAAATTTTATTTCTACTTCAGCATTGATTTTATACCCTTCTTCAGTACTGGTAGTTGATCATGTTAGTGGAGCAGTATTTTTAATCATATTGCTGGCCGGTTTGGCGACAATGTTTAACCAGTATTCAAAACTACAAACTTTATCGACTCAGGAAAAAATATTTTTCATATCGGTCTCTTTGTTATTTGGAACAGCTCTGATTACTTCATTTTTTAATGGTACTGAACTTGATCGTGGAGACCGGTTTATTACCCTGATAATGGTTATACCCGTTTACATTTTTTTTAAGTACGTAAATCTTAAGGAAAAACATCTCTGGACTGGGTTGGCAGTAGGTACCTTTGGTGCATTGATTTTTGGAATTTATCAGGTATTTGGCCCTATTCAACAGTCACGAGCCACGGGAGCTGTGCATCAAATTCTGTTCGGTGATTTATCGTTAATTATGGGTGTAATGTCTCTGGCTGGGTATGGCTGGTTCAAGAAACGGAAGAAATGGTTGGTTATTGTTCCTTTGATGGCATTTACAGCTGGTATATTTGCTAGTGTATTATCGTTAACTCGGGGAGGTTGGATTGCACTACCTTTTTTAAGTCTTATCTTTATCTGGGTTTTATCACGCCACCTGTTAATAAAACACATTGTTATTATTTTTGGCGTATTGTCCCTGGTAGTAAGTATTATCTATTTTACGCCTCAAACCGGTGTTCAAAAACGTGTTCAGGATACTGTTAGTAATATCGAAAAATATGTTAACAGTGATAATGTAAATGACCCTGTTCGTTCAAGCTCTATAGGCTCAAGATTTGAAATGTGGCAGGCGGCATGGATTATATTTAAAAGTAACCCGGTAGTTGGTGTTGGTTGGGGGAATTACACCGAAAAAGCCCAGATACTAGTTGATAAAGGCTTTTTGCATGAGACAATATCAGAATATTCTCATCCACATAACCAGTTTATTTCAGCTCTTGCAAAAGGTGGCTTACTGGCTTTTTTTGCAATATCAATTCTATTTTTGGTTCCCACCATTATTTTTTTTAAGCTGTTACGTGACTATAGTTCTCCTGAAATTCAACGGGTTGCTTTTGCAGGCTTAATACTGATGATTGGTTTTGTGAGTTTCAGTTTATCTGAAGCAATTCTGGAAAGGTCCAGATCTATTACATTTCTGTCTTTTTATATTGCAGTTTTCATGGCTCAGGCTCAAAAATACAGGCAAAAAATTAACTAAAGTCTGTGGGTTAAAATTTCCAGTAGTTTAAACGCTTCCGGTACTTTAGATTTTTTAAGAAGTTTAGTGGCCTAGTTTTTTTTAAAGGGTGTTTTCCGTGTAAAACTTCGTCAATAGCTTCTACTACTCTGGTAGATGATTTTCCGTCATAGTAGGGATGTGTCTCTTTTATCATGTGTTGAATTTGTGACATCAGATCAACTGGTTGGCTGAGTGCTTTAATGATTGTTGGTTCGAGTAATTCAGGGTCATTTATATCGAGTAAATATGCTCCAGGGTTTACATTTTTATAAGTAACAACTGGCTTACACTGGATTAAAAACATTGAAATTACAGACGATGTATCACAAACCATTACATCGGCTTGTTGTAAAAGTGGTATTACGTTGTCTGTTTCCACATATTCCAGGTGTTCACTTTGAATGGCTTTGTAGAGATCGATGACTTGCTGGTCCATTTTGGGGTGAAATTGAATGATCCATTGCCAACGACCTGTCTTCGATAGTTTAGAAACTTCCTTATAAAGATGTTTTGCACAACTTAGGCGTTTTGAAAAGGTTGAGCAGAGTAGAATGACTGGTTTTTTTGAATTAGAATGTTTTTGACTGTTAATGAACAAGGAATCCAAAGCTGACCAACCTGTTTCTATAACATTAAAATAACCAAGTTTTTGTTGAGACTGTTGGAAAGGTTTGGTGGTATTTGGTCCCTGAGTGCAATACAGGTCGAAGCAACCCCGTATTTTAAAGTGGCTTTTTTGGCCATTTCGTTTAATTTTCCCGGCATCAAACCCATGAAAGACAGCAACTTTTAAGCCTGGGATAAAGGTGGGGATGCTATTAGCTGTGGCTAAAACTACGGCAGGGTTATGTACTTTTATTTGTTCGATTGATTTCAGTAACTTCTCATTTGCATTAAGGTATTCAGAGTTAACATCAGGTCCTTCAAAAAACCAGTGAACCTGATCCCCTCTCTTTAGTAATACCTGTTGAATCGGTCTTAAAATAGAAAAACTATAATTTTGAGAAATATAAAATAAATATTTTGTCATTAGTGAAGTTTTAAGGCTGTGTTCATTTAACTCTGTCAAACTGCTTACTTTATAGAAGTATATAGACAGGTTTTAAGTTGTCTATATCTCCGCCTAATGATCTGCTGTCACCTTGCGTGCGAGTCCTTTATAATTTCACTTTTAACTAGCATCGACTTAACAAGCCAATGAACCTGGATTTTTCAAATGTAAATGTACTCGTTGTGGGTGATGTCATGCTGGATAGCTACTGGCAGGGTAGAACTGAACGGATATCTCCTGAAGCTCCTGTTCCCGTTGTTCATGTGAATGATAAGTCCTGGCGTGTGGGTGGTTCAGGGAATGTCGCAGTAAATGTGACGTCACTGGGTGCTAAAGCTCGCTTACTGGCAATGATGGGGGATGATTCAGACGGACAGAGGTTGGCTCAATTATTGTCTCAGTCTGATATTGAGAATCATTGTCTTACTGATCATAAAATTCCGACAACCAATAAATTGCGGGTATTGTCGCAGCATCAGCAATTAATTCGACTCGACTTTGAACATGTTCTGGTTGGTCTTGATATTCAACCCATGCTTGATTCTTTTGAAATATTATTAAGTGAAACTGATGTAGTGGTGCTATCAGATTATGGCAAAGGATTGCTGGAACAAACTTTACCTTTTATTCAACGTGCAAATAAAACCAATACCCCTGTTTTAATTGATCCCAAGAAAAGAAATTTTGATGATTATAATGGTGCTTTTTTATTAACACCTAACCAGAAGGAAATGGAAATTGTGGTTGGGAAGTGGCGAGATCAATCTGACCTGGTGAACAGAGCAGGGCGGGTGATCGAGGAGTGTAATTTATCTGGCCTACTGGTAACTCAGGGTGGTGATGGAATGACTCTGGTGATGAAAGGTCAACCTGCTGAGCATTTTCCTGCTCATGCACAGGAAGTTTATGATGTTACCGGTGCAGGAGATACCGTGATAGCAACTCTGGCTACCGGCCTGGGCAGTGGCATGACGATGCAGGATTCTGTTTTTCTTTCCTGCAAAGCAGCTGGTATTGTTGTAGGTCGAGTGGGTACTGCCTCTGTTTCGGTAGAAGATTTACAAAATCTTGAACGCTCTAGCTCAAATAAGCTGTCGCCGATACAACAAAAAATTGTTGATAGGAAAGATGTTTCCACCACGATAGAGTTTTATAAGAAACAGGGTAAAAAGATTGTATTTACCAACGGTTGCTTTGATTTATTACATGCGGGTCATGTGCGCTACCTTGAACAGGCATCAGCTTTAGGTGATGTTTTGATTGTTGCCGTCAATAGCGATGAGTCAGTGACTCAATTGAAAGGTGAGTCCCGCCCTATTAATCCTCTGCAAGATCGTATGGAATTACTGGCTGGATTAGCTTCAGTAGATCTGGTTGTTGATTTCACCGAAGATACCCCGGAAGATCTGATTTGTTCTATTAAACCGGATATTCTGGTGAAAGGTGGTGATTATGAAGTTGAACAAATTGCCGGACGTCAATGTGCTGGTGAAGTTGTTCTTATTGATTTTGTGGCTGGAAAGTCAAGTACCAGTCTGGTTAAAAAAATTCAGCAATCATCCTCTAAGTAAATTTGTCCAGTTACCACTAACGTATAAATGTTGTCCTGAATATGAGATCACTTTCATCTATAAGCCGCTGGCCTGTTTACCCTTTTATTCGATATGGCCTGCTTCTGCTCGGTCTTCTGGCTTTGTCACGGCTTTTGTTAATAGCCTGGCAGTTTGAGCGGGTGGGTGATATTGAAAATGCACTGACGGTATTACTGTTTGGTTTGCGTTTTGATGTCATCGTTATTTGCATCTTGTGGTTTTTTCCGGCATTAATTTTATTGCTGTTACCTCAACATAATATTCTGGCAGCTATTCAAACTGGTTTCAGTAAATTCTGGTTGATGCTATCGACCATACTGATTGTATTTCTTGAAATTAGCACACCTGCTTTTATTGATCAGTACGATACGCGTCCAAATCGGATATTTTTCGAATATCTGGAAACGCCGGTAGAAGTTTTAAAAACTTCTATTTATGAATATCCCTGGCACTTTGTTGCGGCAACGATTTTGCTGTTTCTACTGATTAGATATTTATCGACTTTCAATAGACAAATTTTTCAGGGGCTGAAGCCCTGGCCCGTTCTAAGTAGAATTATTGCGCTGCCTCTACTGATTTTACTGTTAGTGATGGGTGCTCGCTCTAGTTTTGATCACCGGCCTGCAAATCCCAGTACAGCTGCATTTTCTAATGACCAACTAGTCAATAAGTTAGGGCTTAGTTCCATCTACACGGTTTTGACTGCGGCCTATAATTTGAGACATGAAGATAGCGGAAGCTCGGCTTATGGTGAAATGGAGCCACAAAAAATGGTCGGCATTATCCGTAATAATTCCTTTATAGGTGCAAACTCTTTTGATGACGATCAAACCTCTACATGGCATTCACAGTCTGTTTCAACTAAACCTACAGCGCCAAACCTCGTCATTATTCTGGAAGAAAGTCTGGGCGCGGGTTTTGTTGGAAAGCTAGGTGGTATTGGAGTAACTCCTGAGCTGGATAAGCTGTCAGATGAAGGTCTATGGTTTACCAATCTGTATGCTACTGGCACACGATCAGCTAGAGGCATTGAAGCGGTGACAACCGGGTTTCCTCCATCACCATCACGCAGTGTAATAAAGCTTGGGCTAGCACAGCAAAAGTTTGTCACTATCGCGAGTATTTTGAAGCAGCATGATTATGATACCCAGTTTATTTACGGTGGTGAAAGTCACTTCGATAACATGGCTGGTTTTTTTCTTGCGAATGGTTTTGATAAGGTAACGGATCAAAATGATTATACGAATGAAAAATTTAGAGGAACCTGGGGTGTTTCAGATGAAGATCTTTTTCATCGTGTGGATGAGCAGTTAGTTAATGCTTCTGATAAACCTCAATTCATCCTTGCTTTTACCTCCAGTAATCATTCTCCCTTTGAATTTCCGGACAACACCATAGATTTTCATGACAGTAATAAGCATACCGTTAACAATGCAGTTAAGTACGCGGATTATGCCTTAGGGAAGTTTTTTGAACAGGCAAAATCACAGGCGTATTGGGATAATACTTATTTTCTGGTAGTAGCCGATCATGATACAAGAGTTTTTGGTGCAGCTCTGGTGCCCGTGAATAAATTTCATATTCCCGGGCTTATTATTGGTCCTGGAGTTGAGGCCAGACATTACACAAAAGTAGCCAGTCAAATTGATCTCGCTCCAACTCTTTTAGGCATGATGGGTTTAAGTAATAAACACCCGATGATCGGTCATGACCTGGTAAAATTACCGGACAGTTATGCGGGCAGGGCAATTATGCAATACGATAATAATCATGCCTATATGTTAGGGAATGATGTTGTTGTTCATGTGCCTGAAAAAGCAGCTAAACAATTTAGCTATCAGAATAAAAAACTATATGCTGAAGAACTGGATGAAGGGTTTGCAAAAACTGCCAGGGCGCACGCTTTGTGGCCGATGTATGCTTACAGGGAAAAGAAATATCTTTACCAATAGCCAGTTAATTTATCAAGTACTGTAACTCCAAAATACAATGCGACTACTACGAATTATTTTCTATTTTATATTACTGTTAGTAATTGTATATTTCGGGATGGTTTTTTATGTTGATATGCAACTGGCTAAAAAAGATTTTTCCGACTCTTATAATGGCTGCCATAAGGTTTGGACAGCTCGAGGCTTATATGGAAACGGCATAGACCAAAACTCAATTGAAAGTATCGGTGCAGCATTTGATATTGGGGCGGAGGGTGTAGAAGTTGATGTTAGATATGATAAAAAAATGCAGGATTTTATTGTTTCACATGATTATCCTTACAATAAAAAGAACGGGAAAATTCTAAAACTGAGCGAGTTATTTGATGCGCTGGGCGATAATCATTATTTCTGGCTGGATTATAAAAAGTTGAGGCATTTGAATGAAGAGCAGACTCAGCAGGCAATTCAAAGGCTTTTTGAAATATCTAAAAAGAATAATTTGAAGGATCGAATTTATATTGAAAACGAAGCGCCAGTTAACCTTTTAAAATATCGGAAAGCAGGGCTGCATACTATTTTCGATACCAGCCCTGTACCTGAGAGTATGTCCTTTGTGTCAGCCTTAATGGTCAACCTGTATAAAATGTTTTTTTACTTTGGTGATCACAGTGTAATGGCTATGAATTATGGAGAGCTTGATGATCCTATCTACGGTGAGCACACTCGAGAGAGACTAAAAAATGTTCCTGTATTTTTATACCACCTGCCAGTTGATGAAACATTAGTCAATGAGTTGCTGGCATTGAAAAATGTACGGGCTTTTATTGTAGGAAATAATCAGAGTATTAACTTCCACAATAAAAATAGCTGTGAAAATAATTCTTAAGATAGTGTCGCTTTTTTGAAATGAAAATCCAATTTAGAAACCACTGGAATGAAATATTCATATTTTCCATTCTATTATTGATTTTATTGATGCTGGTTCGAATCAGCAATGTATTGATTTTTGGTGACTTGCAGGATATTGGACAAAGTTTAAAATTTACTGATGAATTTCTATTTAAAGGCTTCAGGTTTGACCTTAAATTAATATCTTCAATTTTAATTGCACTTTTCTGGTTACCTGTAATTTTGCTGTCATGGTTGCTGCCGGAAAAATGGTTTTCTAACTATTTGCAACTGGCTTTAAAAATTATATTGGTACTTCTGGTATATGTAATTTTTGTTGATATAGGATACATTTTTTATTTTCAAAAACCGATAGATGTATTGATATTTGGATTACTTGAAGATGATACTGATGCAATTATCAGCACCATTTTAGCCAACTTTAAGATCTTATTATTTTTTGCTGCTTTTATTCTCTTTACTATAGGCATTCTTCGGTTTTATTCCAGCTTGGTTTCCCGATTCAAAAGACCTACTGAAAAGTTGATGTCGGCTAAAATTCAACTTTTTAGCTGGTTAATATCATTCCTGTTGCTGGCAATGCTGGCCAGAGGTTCTCTGGACTCTTTTCCATTACAGCGTAAACATGCTTCGGTCAGTGATAATACGTTTTTAAACTCTATGGTCATGAATAGCGTTTTCAATTTGTATTATTCTTACCGTGATAAATCGGTGAATAATCAGGCGGTATTCAAACAGGATATTTTGAAGCTAAACCAGTTGGGTAATGTAGATCAGTTACTGCAAAAAGCAGGCTATGATGAATTGCATCCATTACTCAGAAAAACCGCAAAAAATACACAGCTGGAAAAAATAAAACCGCATGTGATTTTTGTATTTATGGAAGGCTGGTCTGCTCAAATCGCAAGGGCTCATTCTGTTGAAAAGAATAATGTGCTGGGAGAGTTTGCTCAGCATGCTGCTGAAGACCATTTCTTTACTCGCTTCCTGGCCAGTCAATACGCAACAAATCCCGCGATAGAAGCCTTGCTGGTAAATTCACCGATAACGCCTTTATCACAATCTATAGCCAATAAAACAAGTTTTAATCTTTCCAACGTGTTGCCATTCAAAAAACAAAATTATCAAACTCTATTTTTAAGTGGTGGGTATAGTTCATGGCGTAATCATAATAATTTCTGGCTATTACAAGGTTTTGATAAATATATTGGCCGTTCAGAAATTGAAAATTCTTTTCAGGTAGATGCCAGTGATAACCCCTGGGGTGTTTATGATCAATATGTTTTTGACTATTTAAAGAAATCTTTGCAGCAAGCCGACCAGGATGGAGAATCATTGTTTAGTGCAGTATTGACGACTAATAATCACCCGCCGATCAGGTTACCTAAATCCTATGTTCAACCGCCCCTTAGTCCTGCAGCATATGGGTTAAAAAATGATGATCAGAGTAAACTTTCGCTGTTATCTGGCTTTCACTATCAAACAGATCAGCTGGGACAGTTTATAAGCTGGATAAAAAATAGTGAATTTAGGGATAAAGTTATTATTGCAGCAACTGGAGACCATCCTCAACGTACACTACTTGATAACAGTTCAAATGCTCAAAAATATATCCGCTATTCAGTGCCGACGTATTTTTACGTGCCAGAGTCTTTTGATTTGATCAAGGAGGTTCCTGAAAATGTTTCTGGTTCGCATTATGATATTTTTCCAACGCTTATAGAATTGAGCCTGTCAAATGCTGAATATTATAACTTCGGACAACCTTTTATGGATAAATCAGTTGAAAATTCCTATGGCTGGGCGACTAGCGGAGAATTTCTTTTCTCTGAAGGTATAGTGGATAGCCGGAATAATAAATTATTTCGTTGGTTAGATGATCAACAACTGTTGTTAAACTCTACGTCTGAGTTGGCTACTGAAGAACAATTATCAGTCATTAATGAAGAGCGTTACCGTCGGATATTAAAAAAATATTTAATCGTTAAGGATTATAAAAAGCATTAAAATTTGATTATTTATAATATCTTGAAATTGATTCAATGACTTCAGCAGTTGGAATATTTTTGAATTGATTTGCAGACTGTATTTTGTAACTATCGTAATCCCGGTATTCTGCTGACCCAATTTTAGGAAATATCTTAACCTGATCTTTATTAACTATGGCCTGGTTATTCCAGTTATTCACCATGACGAAACTTCTTTCACTTTGATCAAACAAAGACTGTCCATTACTATAATCCTGAACTGGATTTGAGCATGAAAAAATTTCCTGCATCAGGGTAGGAATTACATCAACATGTGATGTTAGATGTGAATAAACTTTTGGTTCCTTACCCGGCCAGTAAATAACCAAAGGAACCTGTATCTGGTATTTGGAAAAGTTGCTGTTATGTCCCCAGCTATTGGTTTTAGTCTCATTGGATTCCTGCCCATGATCACCTGTCATGATGATTATCGTATTATCCATGATGCCCTGTTGTTCCAATGTTTCTAATAACTCACCGGTTAAACGATCAGTAAAATGCACCGCATTTTTGTACCGGTTTAAAAAAGGAAGAGGATCAGAGTCGTTATTGATCTTTAAATAATTTAATGATTTTAGTGCCGGTCTAAACTTTTCATCTTCGGGTGGGTTTACATAGGCATGAGGCGCATCAAAAAAGACAAAACTAAAAAAAGGTTTATCTTTGTTTTGCTGAATAAAAGATTTAGCCAGTCGGGTAATTTCGTATTCACGTTCCAGCACATTTTTCCCTGCTGTTTTTTTAGGGATATGTTGTTGCACTGCTGAAAAAATGGCTTTATCAAATTCGGGACTGGTTAACCTTGCATTGGCAAAAAAACCAAATTCATACTGCTGTTTTTTCAATTCATCGAATAAGACGGGGCTGGTTTTATTATTTAATGAATCAAACCAGTAGTGTGCAAAAAGGCCTGAGAATAAACCATATACCCCAAAGCGAGTTGCATTTCCCGTGCTCAAATGAAAATCAAAAACCTGGCTTTTTGATGCTAACTCGGACCACACTGGCATGATGGATGGTTGAATCATATCGAAGCGAAGGCTGTCTGAAATGATAAATAAAATATTAGGTTTTTTCTCCGGGCTTACACATGACATCTTCTGTAAAGGGTAATTAAAAGGGCCTTTAGACGAAGCTGTTAATTTCTGTTGTTCGGGAATATCGGGTGCCCAGCCTTTTTTTCGTAGATAGCGTTTTATCGTAATACCCTGAGGTAATGGTATAAAACGAGTTTGAGTAATAATATCAATTTTGTACCAGGCATCGGACCAGGCATAAATAGTTTGTCCGGAAAGCAGTATTAACAAAATCAGCATAAAGACCGGCCATCCAGAAATACGATGTGGTTTTCTTCTTCGGTATCGAATGAAATATAAAATACCAATCTGCAACAGAATGATACTTGAAATGAATATTCCAAACGTAATGATGTTTGATAGATCAAAAACAAATATTTCCTCCATCGCTCCACCCGTCAACATATTCCAGACCATTCCGTTAAGGTGAAAACGGTATAGTTTGAATACCTCGTAATCGACAAATACCAGCAGGATAAAAACACTGAATAACAACACGGAAAGAAAACTAATTAACTTATTTGCCGGTAATATCAGAGTTAATAACAGCAAAGGAATAGCCACTAGAAAAGATGAAAATTGAAAGTGTCCCAGTTGCTGAAGTATCAGGTAAACAGATGTCAATAAAGTGTCGGGCAGAGGTGTTGTTACTATTGCCTGAATTGAAATAAGACTGGCAATAATTCCATTAAAAAATATGCTCCATAAAATGACGTTTAATAGTTTTTGTCTGTTACCGGATTGCATGAGAATTAATTAATATCAAGGCACAGATTTAATTGACTGATGACATCTTCAACAGTAATTATCTTCATCACTTCAGGGTCTCTAACCCTTTGCCCCCAACGGGCTTGATCAACAGTTGTATGATTAAATTTTTGAACCGCTTCTGGGTATTTATTAACGGTTATCTGAAGACTTTTATAAGGACCTGAACGTTCAGGATTGCTACTGGCATAAAGCCCGATTACTGGTACATCTGCTACTGTTCCCATGTGAGCCGGGCCAGTGTCAGGAGCTATCAGGCATTGGGCCTTTTCGAGCAGTGCTAGTAATTGTGCCAGACTGGTTTGTCCTACAAGGTTAACGGGTTGTTTCTGGCAATATTGAATAATTTGATTGGAGAATTCAATTTCCTGACTAGCCGGACCACCTGTGAGTACAACCCCAATATTGTGCTGCATAAGATAATCAATCACTTTGGCATAGTCCTGTTGAGGCCAGTTTCGCCAGTTATTTTTACGTGCACTACTACAGGGATTAATGATTACTGTGGTTTGATCTTTAATAACTTGTTGAGTATAGGTCAGGTCTTTTTCAGTAGATTCTAATAACCAGTCCATGTTTCTCTGGTGGATGCCCAGCTTTTCAATGAACTGAAAAAATGTATCGAGAACATGAATTCTATTAGGGCCTTCGATGTGACGGTTACAAAAAAATCCATGAAAATCTCTAGAGCGTTTTTTATCGTAGCCTATTTTCAGGTCAGCCTTTATCAGTAGACTGATAAAGTTAGCTCGAAGTGCAACCTGCATCATCAATAAAATATCAAAGCGACGCCCTGATAGAGTTTTACGGAGTTTTTGATACTCAGCTAATCCATTACTTTTATTAAAAATAATAAATTCTATATTGGGTAGAGACTTAACCAACTGGTATTCGATGCTGCCTATAATCCAGCTGATTTTGGTATCGGGCCACTGTTGTTGTAATGTGGCAATAACCGGCAGCATATGGGTAACATCCCCAATGGCCGATAAGCGCAATATGCAAAGCGACTTAGGAGGTTGTTTAAAAGATATAGTGCCCATAATGTAGATCTAATGAAAAAGTTTATAGCCGGGGAAATAAACTATTTTCAACAATTTCACACAGTATATGACCAATAAGAATATGACATTCCTGAATACGAGGGGTGTAGTCAGAAGGTACATTCAGACAGCTATCTGCAGCCTGCTGAATAGAGCCACCATTACCTGCCAGTCCAACTGTATAAATCCCAGCCTGACGACTGGCTTCTATGGCTTTCAAAATATTGGTTGAATTACCTGAAGTAGAAATCCCGATGAAAATATCACCTTCTCTTCCATTAGCCTCAACTTCTCGTGAAAATACATCATTAAAGCTATAATCATTTCCGGCGGCAGTTATGACAGAGTAATTTGTAGCGAGAGCCATGGCTGGAAGACCAGGGCGCTCATAGTTTAAACGGCACACAAACTCTGCTGCAATATGCTGAGCATCTGCTGCACTTCCACCATTGCCCGCTATCAATAAACGATTTCCGTTCTGAAACATTTCTATACATCGATTGCTGACATCACTAATCTTTTTTATTAAATAAGCATTTTGTAACAGGCTGGTTTTTAAATCGATTGATTGCTGAATCGATTGCTGGATGAAGGAGCTGTGATTGGTTTTTTCCACTTCATTTTGGCCGATATTAAAGTTACCGTTACTTTACCGAAGAGTCAGATACAATACCATCTGAATAAAGTTATCTTAAGCCATGTCATTTAACCAAAATATTATTAAACAGACTGATTCAATAGCCTATCAGTTTACTGCAAAGGACTTTGACCTGTCTTACTGGCAGTCTGAGAATGGTTCTGTTGCGCTGAGTGGTGGCCGAGGTGCCAGTCAAAAAATACTCATCGATGGGCAGTTTTACGTGTTAAGACATTATTTACGAGGAGGTTTAATAGCCCGACTGTTGCATGACCAATATTTTTGGACCGGGCTACATAAAACCCGGCCGTTTCTGGAACAAAAAGCTATTGAACAGGCATTGCATCATAAACTGCCCGTACCTGAGGTAGTCGCTTTTAATGTACAAAAGCAGGGACTGTTTTACCGGGCATCCATCATTAGTCGATATATTAACAATCAGGGTACTCTGGCTAGTTTTTTGTATGATAATGAATTGTCTGACAAGTTATGGTTTGAAATAGGCAAACTGATTAAACGATTGCATCAGGCAAATATCTTTCATGCCGACTTAAATGCAAATAATATTTTGATCAATGAAGCTGGAGAGTTTTATATTATAGATTTTGACAAAGCAGAGATTATTTCTTCAATGGTTGCTTCAGCTGAAAAAAATGTTCAAAGGCTATTGCGTTCGTTATTAAAAATTCAGAAATTTAGGGGGGAGCAAAATCTGCCTTTTTATTTTCATTTGGAGCAGTGGCAATTTTTGTTAGAGGGTTATGGGGAATAAGGTGGATATATTTCAAAAAAATTACATGTACTGCATGGTTTGCTTTTAAAGAATCTTAGGCTTGCCATAATATTAATGCTACGGTAGGATAAAATTGCTGTCATGAGGATAGCAAGTTACTTTAAAAACAAGGAGAAAAGGAATGATGTTAAATGTTACAAGCAATAAACTACCTAATCGTAATATTCGAGTGCTTACGGATCTAGAAATATTAGAGGTTAGTGGGGGTAGAGGGATGATGGGTAGAGGACCTAGTCGGACTGGATCTCAAGCCGGAAATGGAGGGCTTCCTGCCGGTTGTCCAACTGGACAGTCAATGCAACTTCAAGGTATTAACATTTCAACCACTAGTTATACAGGGAGTGTTTCCGCAACAGCTGCAGTAATACCAAGCGGTACTATTACTGCAAATTCCCCGGTTACGACTACTGTTAAATCATATGTATGTGCACCTTCTTCTGCACCTAAAATTCCACCGCCAGAGGCATCGGATAAAGAGCAAGATGAAGATGGATAGTTTTATCAGCATAGTTTAAATTTTAATTTATATATCCAAGGTAGAAGGCTTTGATTAAGCTTTCTATCCTTGGTTTTGAATACCCTTGATTTATTATGCTGAAATATATTTTTCTGATACTACATACATTGTTATTTGTTGCTCTAGCTACCAATGCTAATTCTCAAAGCAACGGATTTGAAAAAGAAAATTTGTATACCGAATTTTTATCTGGTCGATTATATAGTATTTCTCAAGATGTTCTCACTCTTCAGGATGATAGTGTGCAAACTCTACTTCTTAAGGCAGCCTTGCATTATAAAAAAAATCGCTTTGAAGTAGCCCGGGAAAATATTCTTTTTGCTTTGAGTAAAGATAATGTCACTTTAGTTGATCGGATGTTGTCAATATCATTGTTAAAAAATATGTATCTTTTAGATAAAGAAAAACAAGTGTTTTTAACAGCTATTAATGATCCGAGGAACCTTGAAGCAGTGAGAGAAACATCTCACAAGAGTGATTTTAATACACTTATCGCACTAAAAACTGAGTTAATGAATGGACTTCAACCAACCATAGCGTTTGGGAAAGCTAAGCCTATTTCCTTTGATGGTGCTCTAAGAGAACCCTTGCATGGAAAAATTGATTCTCTCAATACTCGGCATCCTATTCCTGGATATTTTTTTCAAATTCGATTTAGAGATAAAACAAATAATCGTTTACATTATTGTTCTGTTGATACTGGTTCACAGGATAGTTATTTTCCCAAGGAAATTATTAATCCCGATGGTCATAAGCAAATAGAGAAAGGTAATCTACCAATTGTTGTTAGTGTTGGTGTTGGAGAAAATAGACCTGATATACAAGTTATTAGAAATAACCACTTAACCATAGGTAACCTTCAGTTTTCACAATATCCTTTTGTTATTACAAAGTTAAAAGAAATAACATTTGATAATCAAAGTTGCTTGATAGGTTTACCTATATTAATGGCAGCTAATACTGCACTTTTTCATAGTCAAAGTAATTATATGGAGTTGGGTGGAACTGCTCAAGCTACTGGCTCTTTTAGTACATTACCTATATCTATTTCTGCAGAAGGGTTATTACTGGTGGAACCTAAATATAGGGCAGAATATTTACCGGTAATCATTGATACAGGCGCTAGTATTAGTGGGTTAAATCGTTTTTTTCATAGCAGAAAAGATGAGAAAAGTGATGAAGTTTATTATTATGGTAATCCTGTCTCTCACTATGTTTTAAAAGATCTTGAATTAAGCATGGGTGAATTAGATGTTAAAACACCTTATACTGTTGTCGATTTTACTAATTATTTTGGTAATGTTATTTACCCAGAAAGTTACTTCCAGCATTTCGGTTTAATCGGCAGAGATATTTTTGGACAATTTCAATGGATCGGCTTTGATTTTACGAAAATGGAAATGTATCTGGGACCTTTACGTGATGATAGTTATACCTATAAACAGCAGGTTGAGAGTGAATGACTTGTTGAGTAATCCTCTGAATATTGTGAAGTAATTATTGAGTTGATTCCAGGTAACTATCAATAATGCTTAGGTAGTTCTCCAGTATGTGATTCTGAGACTGCATAACCTTTTTGGCATTGTCAGATAGCTCTATTAATGTGCCGGGATTGTTAAGTAATAGAGTAATTTTCTCGGCTAATTGGTCTAATCCAGTTACCTGAACGATGGCATTATGCTCTGCTAGTAATTCAATATCCTGCTGAATGTTTGTGTCGCTAGGGCCGGTGATTACTGCTTTGCCCAGTCTTGCGGGTTCCAGAACATTATGGCCTCCGGTTGAATTGAAAGAACCGCCCATGATGACCAGTTCAGCATATGTCATAAAAGCCTGTAATTCTCCTAATGTGTCTGCCAGATAAATTTGAGTTGTTGGTGTAATAGCCTGGCCTAAACTGCGTTGCTTAACATCCAGTCCTAGAGCATGTAACTCGACAAGAATTTCTTTTGCTCGATGAGGGTGACGGGGGGCAATTACGACCAGTTGTTTAACTGCTAATAACTTTATTAATTGTGCAAATAGTTTTTCTTCCGGGTGATGAGTGGATGCGAACAGAATATAAGGTTGCTGTATGAGTCTTTCATATGTAGTTAAGGAGCCTGCATGGGCATATTTCAGATTTCCCGCCACCGTAATCTTATTTCTATCTGCTCCCATCTCAATCAGGTTATCAATGTCCTGCTCGGTTCTGGTGAGGTATTTGTCAAAATAGGCCAAAGTATTTATTAATAAATTTTTAATCCATTTTGACGTCTTTAAACTCTTCTCTGACAACCTGGCATTAATTTGAATTAATGTAATTCCTTTTTGTTTGGCTTGAAAAAGTGTTTCCGGCCATAGTTCGGTTTCTGCGATTAAAGCCAGTTTGAAATTAAAATGCTGAAAAAACCTGTGACTCAGTGGAAGAACATCTATAGGCAGGGCCCTAACCAGTACTGTAGCTGGCAGGCACCTTAAAGCGTGTTGATAACCGGTAACGGTAAAAGTAGTGACTAAGATGCAATGATCTTTGCATAAGTGTTCGACCAGCGGTTTTATTAATTCAATTTCACCGACTGATGCTGCATGAATCCAGATATTTTGTTTACATTTATCAGCCGGGTAAAAACCTAAACGTTGCCAAAAGAAGTTAAGCTGGTTGTTTTTTAAGGCTAGCCAGAGTGCATGCAAAACCCACACTATAAAAAGTGCAAAAGAAAGCAGGCGATAACTTAAAGCTGGTTTGGTTGGCGGCATTAGTAGATGGCGGGTTCACCCGCTGGCCGTGTTTTGAAACGTTGATGCACCCACATGTACTGATCCGGATTTTGTAAAACAAATTCTTCAATAGATGCATTGATAGCGGTTGCATCAGTCAGGTCATCTCCACTGGGGAAATTATCCAGTGGTGGTTTTATCCATAAAATATATCCACTGCCATCAGCTTTTCTTTCCGGGTAATACGGTAACATGGCTGCTTTGCCGGACTCGGCCAGGCGGCTACTGGCGGTAATGGTGGCTGTTGGAACTCCAAAAAATGGGGCAAAGACATTTCTTTCACGTGCAAAATTCTGGTCGGGAGCGTACCAGGTAGGAATCAGGCTGCGGATGCCCTTGATCATGCGCCGGGTATTTTTACGCGAGATAACATCAACCAGGTAACCCTGTCGTTTAGTGTATAAAAGGCTATCAAAAAGAGAGTTTTTCTGGGTACGGTACATGGCCTGGAAAGGTAAAAACAAGGCAAGTAGACGTCCGCCTAATTCGAGACTGGTAAAGTGACCGCTAAGTAAAATGACGGCCTGTTTATTTGCCAGGCATTTTTCAACATGTTCCAGCCCTCGAACTTCGACCAGTGATTTTAGGCGTTCTGGCTTCCACCACCAGCACATGGCCAGCTCAAGCAAGGATATCCCCAGGTTATCATAAGCTTTATTTTTTATTTTATTACGTTCTTCTGTTGTCTTTTCTGGAAAGCAAAGTTGCAGGTTGGTATCCACCACGTTTTCACGTTTACCTGCAATTCTATGAATCAAGCGGCCTAAAGAACGGCCAATTCCAAGATGAACAGAGTAGGGAAATAAAGTAGCCAGCCTTAAAAAACCGATAGTGATCCACATTAACCAGTATCTAGGGTGCAGGTAGTCGGTTGCCTGGAATAGCGTTGACTTATGGTCGGCCATACTCGATTGATTGGATTAATTCTGACTGTTCAATTAGATATTTATGGTTAATTGCTCAGCCACTGATTAATTGCCGGGATATCTTCTTCATTGAGCAGGCCAGCAGCCTGTTTCAATTTTAAAGTATTGATCAGGTAGTCATAACGAGAAGAGGCATAGTCACGTTTAGAGCGATAAGTTTCACGTAGTGAATTTAAAACATCGACTGAAGTGCGGGTGCCGACATCAAAGCCAGCTTCAGTAGCTTCAAGTGCTGCGGTGGTAGAAACGAGTGCCTGTTTCAATGCGTTCACCTGTCCAATTCCTGATACGACTGCAAGATAAGCATTGCTGGTCTGTTGAGAGGTTAAACGTTTCTGTAATAACAGATTACTTTGAGCAGTTGCATAATCCGATTCCGCCTGACTGATGACACCACTAGTACGGCCGCCGGTATAAAGAGGCATATTGAGTTGTACGCTTAACGTAAGGTCATTGGTATCAAATCCCCCAGATAGGTCGCTATCAATAGTATTAGCCTGATAACTGGCAACTAAATTTACCGTTGGCTTGTTTGCTGCTTTTGCAATTTTACGATTTTCATTGGCAGCTCGTAAACCTGCCTGTGAAGAAGCGAGGTTAAGATTAAATTTTTGTGCCTGTTCTACCCAGGCTGAAGCATTAGCAGGTTCAGGTATTACTAACTGTACGCCATCTCCGAGAGGCATGAGGGGGCCAGATAAGGGTTGTCCGATGATGACCTGAAGAGCCTGGCGAGCATTGTCGAGAGTATTATCAGCAATTATTTCCTGGGACAGTGAAAAGTCATAACTAGCCTGGGCTTCCTTGACATCGGTGATGGCAATCAGACCAACTTCAAAACGTTTTTTGGCCTGTTCAAGCTGGCGTCCAATCGCATTTTTTTCAGCCTGAGCAAATTCCACACTGTCTCTAGCCGATAAAATATTGAAATAGGCTTCGGTGGCTCTAATGATTAGATCTTGTTGAGCGGCTTTATAGTCTGCTTCTGATTGAGTAATTTGAGCTTCTACTGCATCAGTCTTGGCCAGTATTTCAGCGTTATAAAGATTTTGTTGCAGGCTTAGTGTTAAACCGGCACTGGATTGTTTATCATCGCTGGTGAGTGAATTACCTTTGTCCTGATAGGTTGCATTTGCAGCTAAATTTACCTGTGGTTTATTAGCTGATTCAGCCTGAGGTAGTAAAAAACGTGTGGACTGCAAATTACTTCTGGCAATCATCAATTGAGCATCCTGTTCACTGGCAAGGTTGTGAACCTGAATGAGATCCATGGCCTGTGAAGGCATGTTGACCAGAGTTAGTAAACTACTTGCTAGAAAAAATCCGATACGATGTCTCATGTTTAATCTCAGTGATAAATTAGAAATACAAATAAGGTGTGATTATAAATTTTAAAGGTCAAATTTGTTAATATAAATCCATTGTAACATCAACTTCTCTTGCCCATGCATCTACACCGCCATCCAGGTTGATTGTATTGTTAATGCCGTGATGCGTCAGAAAATTGATAACCTGCAGGCTGCGAATGCCATGGTGACAGATAATGACATATTCGGGGGACTCATGAAACAGTTCCAGTGATGCCGGTACCTGGCCCATAGGCAGTAATTCGCTGTTATCCAGTCGACAGATTTCAAATTCCCAGGGTTCACGAACGTCAATTAATCTGGGTTGATGAGTTTTCAGGTATTCAGCAAGCTGTAAAGAATGGTAACGCTGCATACTTTAAAGGTAGCTTAGCCAATATCGGGAATATCAGTTTCAAACAGGTTTTCTACTTTCCATTCGGTTTGACTTACACGAGAAATTAACTGTGCCTGCTTGGCGGGTGCAGCTCCGGTGATAGCAAATAGCCTTCCATCAATAACCAATGCATTTTTCAGGTTTTGTGGAATTATATTTAAAGAACCTGCACTGATGGTTATGACGTCATATCTTTCTTTGTGAGTAACTTCATCCAGCGATGATATAGTTTGTAATTCGACATTTGTGATTTCCTGTTCCTGTAACTTGCTGGAAGCCATTTCAGTGGCATCGGCATGTAAATCAAGGCTGGTGACATGATCCGCCAGTGAAGCCAGGCAAGCTGTGATGTACCCGCAGCCGCTACCTATTTCAAGCACGCTATCGCTGGGTTTCAGTCCCAGGGCCTGAAGCATGCGTCCTTCTACAACAGGAGGTAACATTGACTCGCCTTCAACAATTGGTAGTTGACAGTCGGCGTAAGCCAGTCCTTTATACTGCTCTGGCACGAAATGGGCACGTTCGATACTGTCAAACACGTTCAGAACCTGAGCATCAAAAACTTCCCAGGGACGGATTTGTTGTTCGATCATGTTAAATTTAGCTTGTGCAAGATTACTCATGTGCTGTGCTCTCGATTCAGACATATAAAAACTGGTCGATAGAGGTTACGAATTCTAGCAATGATGTCAATGCGGTAAGGCATTAAAAGGGATATTAACTGCAAAGGACGCAAAGGTACGCAGAAGTTTTTTAGGTATTGTTCTGAATATATTGTGATAATTACAATGATTCCTTAGACCGATTTCTTTAAAATACATATTCATTCTTTTTACTCTGAGTCCTTTGCGGTAAAAACATATTTTTTAATATTTGGTTTTCACATGAAATTAAAAGAAATAGACAAGGCTAGATATAGCAAGCATCTTAAGATTGTATTTTCCTGTATCGTGGTTACATTACTGGTTATTACTCTGGGTGTTTCGACGCTCATCATTCAATTCTTCAGTACACCCGACGTCTCTCATTTATGGCATAACCTGGCAGGGGTTGCTATTGCGGCCACTATTGTCATTTTTATATTGAATAAATTACGTCAGCATCCTTTTATGTTAGAAGTTGTTTATGTGTGGGATTTAAAACAGATGTTAAACCGAATCTACCGCAAACAACGCAAGATAGAAACTGCCGCTGAAAACAGTGACCATGATGCGATGATTATCATGAACTTTCAGTATCGAGGCTCAAAACAGCTTTATCAGTTAGATGATAATACCATTACTATCGATAATCTGGTTACAAAAATGTCCAGCAATGATCATCGAATGGAAGCTGCAGGGATGAACCTGTCTACCGACTCCTTTGAAGTAGAGTTGCTGGAAAAGTTTTAATTTACAACTTTTTCTTGATTAAAAGAGCTTAACCCATTTACACTCGGATAAATGGACTCGACATTTATCACTGCTGAAAAAGCCCCCGATCTTCCGACTACGCCCTGGCGCTTTTCGCTGTATTTTTACAATCAAATTCGCCTTGCTCTGGCTGCAATATTTGTATTTGAAGCCGCTCAGGCAAGTTGCACTATCATGCTACCCTATGCCGTTAAACAAATTATCGATGCGGTGACACTGGCAAATGAAACCGGGGCTGATGTTTTTGCTGCCAGTTATGATGCGATGGTATTTTTTGCCATGCTGAATATGGGTATTGTTATTTTTAGTCGTTCCAGTGGAGCTGTACTGGTCAGTTATGGGCCGAAGTTGAGAGTTAATATTCGTAAAACTCTGTTTCGATATTTGCAGTTTCATTCTCACCGTTATTTTGTATCGCATTTTGCGGGGACGTTGGCTAATCGAATATCCGAAGTTTCGGTTAGCTGCATGCATGCTTTATGGACGATATCGTTTACATTTTATCCGTTGATTATTCAATCCACGGTCGCACTGGTTATTTTATATTTAACAAATTCACAACTGGCACTGGTGTTGACAATATGGCTTGTTGCTTATACTTCTGTATCTATTTATCTGGCTAGAAAATGCCAGGTTTACTCAAAAGATTTTGCTGCTGCCCGCTCGAAAGTCAGTGGAAAGGTTGTGGATTCAGTGACTAACATGATGAATACCAAGATGTTTGCACGCGGTGAATTTGAGGAAGAATACCTTACCAGCTATCTGGATGAAGAAGTGGATTGTGCACTACGTACTTTCTGGTTTATGGAAAAAATGAGCTGGTTTCAGTATATCTCAGCGTTGATTTTGATGGTATCAATGGTGGGTTATGCGCTAAAAATCTGGGCTGAAGGCGGTTTGACCGTGGGTGAATTTTCCATGGTGGCTGGCATGGCTATTATGTTGATTGAAGCTGCGCGTGGTTTAAGTCGTGGCTTTTTAGAATTTTTTGAATATATCGGAAATATAGCTGATGGTGTTTCTATATTTGTTCAACCGCATGAAATAGTCGATAAACCTGCTGCTACAGAGATACAGGTAAATAAAGGTGAAATAGAGTTTAAAGATATTTGTTTTACCTACCCGGAAGGTCTGGAAATATTTAAGAATTTAAATGTTGTTATTAAGCCTCATCAAAAAGTTGGGCTTGTAGGGTTCTCAGGCTCGGGGAAATCAACCTTTGTAAATTTGATTCTGCGCCTTTTCGAACCGCAAAGTGGTGTCATTTCGATTGATGCTCAGGATATCTTGAAGGTGACTCAGGATAGTTTGCGTGAAAATGTATCACTAATACCACAGGATCCGATGTTATTTCACCGTTCGTTAATGGAAAATATTCGTTATGGAAGGTTAGATGCGAGCGATGAAGACGTTATTGAGGCCGCTAAAAAAGCCAATGCTCATGATTTTATTTTGCAAACTGAAAGTGGCTATGACTCTCTGGTGGGTGAGCGTGGAGTAAAACTTTCAGGTGGGCAACGTCAGCGAATCGCTATTGCCCGGGCAATCTTAAAAGATGTGCATATTCTGATTCTGGATGAAGCGACATCTGCCCTTGATTCTGTCACGGAGAAAAAAATTCAACAGGGTCTCGATCGATTAATGCAACATAAAACTGTAGTCGTGGTTGCTCACCGGCTGTCTACGGTTTCCCATATGGATCGTATCCTGGTATTTGATGAAGGCAAGATTATCGAAGACGGTAACCATGAAGAGTTATTGCAGAATAAAAATGGGCACTACGCGCATCTGTGGCATATGCAGGCGGGTGGTTTTCTGCCGGAAAAAGAAACAAAGGATATTTAACCGCAGAGGGCGCAGAGGTACGCAAAGGTTTTTTGTGTTGTGCTAAATATCAGGTAAGTATTTCAATTTAGTTCAGCAAACGCACAATAATACAAAATGGCAGCTCAATAAATTACTCTGCGTACCTCTGCGTCCTCTGCGGTTAAAATTATCCTTTCCGCTGCTTAAGTTTGTCCCCCAGCTTATCAGCCAGTTTGCGCAGTAATTCTTCGGTGGTTTCCCAGTTGATGCAGGCATCGGTAATTGAAACGCCGTATTTCATGTCTTCTACAGGCATGGATGAAGGTTGATTTCCTTCGTTCAGGTGGCTTTCCAGCATGATGCCGATAATGGATTGATTACCTTCCTGTATCTGGCTTACCACATCACAGGCGACTAAAGGTTGGCGAGTAAAGTCTTTATTGGAATTGCTGTGACTGCAATCCACCATCAACGCATTGTTGACATTGGCATCTCTGAGCTTTTCTTCACCAATAGCAATATGTACAGAATCATAATTGCAGCTTTTTCCGCCGCGCATGATGATATGTCCATCAGGATTACCTTCGGTTTTGATGACAGCGACCTGGCCCTGTTGGTTAATGCCCATAAAACTATGGCCTGACGATGCGGCTTTTAAAGCATCTATTGCGGTATTCAGATCACCATTTGTGCTGTTTTTAAATCCAACAGGCATAGACAGGCCGCTGGCCATTTCCCGATGGGTTTGTGATTCTGTGGTGCGAGCTCCGATGGCTGACCAGCTAAAAAATTCTGCCAGATATTGAGGGCTTATGGGATCCAGTGCTTCGGTGCCCATTGGCAATTCCATTTCGGCAAAATCGATGAGTAGTTGCCGGGCTTTACGCAGGCCAGTTTCAATATTAAAACTGCCATCCAGATATGGGTCGTTGATTAATCCTTTCCAACCGATGGTAGTGCGTGGCTTTTCAAAATAAACCCTCATCACAATATATAAACTGTCACTGAGTTCTTCAGATATTTTTTTTAGTCGTGCTGCATATTCTTTAGCGGCTTCTATATCGTGAATGGAGCAGGGGCCGCAAATCACCAGTAGTCGATGATCTTTATGATTTATGATATCAGCTATCTGTTTACGTGACTGTCTGATAACCTTCAATGCCTGGTCTGACACGGGTAATTCCTGTCTTAAGGCCTGAGGTGTGACCAGAATTTTTTCGGAACTGATGTGGGTATTGTTTAAACTGTCTTTTAGCACTGGAGTCGAATTCGGTAGGTAAAAAACACTATGCTATTTATTTTTGACTTTCCTGCAATAGCTTTAAGTAGTTTTCATATCTATTTTTTCTGATTTCTGCAGAATTAACAGCATTTGTCACTGCACATTTTGGTTCATGGGTGTGATTGCAGTTACTAAACTGACAATTTTGTGCCAGTTCATTGATTTCCCTAAAACCTGAAGCAATAGGAATATTTTTATCGAATACCGGATTAAAACCACGTACGCCCGGTGTATCTATTAATATTCCGCCTCTAGGTAAATGATAAAGTCTGCTGGTGCGAGTTGTGTGTTTACCTTCCTTGTTTACTTCCGAAATTTCACCGATGGGTATCTCTGTTTCGGGTAAAATAGCTTTGGTGATGGATGATTTACCTACGCCTGATACGCCGCTGATCACATTGGTATGTTCAGAACAGCACTGTTGAAGAGTATCGATATTGAAGTTATTCATGATGCTGGTATGAATCACCTGGTAACCCATGGGTTGATATATTTTTTTAAGCTCGAACGGGTCAGGATTATTAGCATTAACCAGGTCTATTTTGTTGAGCACAATCAGTGCATCAATCTGCTGTTGCTCGGCAGACAGCAGATATTGATCGAGTAAAAACAGGTTAGGTTCAGGTTCAATCGACAGGCAGATGAGTAGCTGTGTTACGTTTGCAGCAACGGCTTTTAGCTGACCAAAGCCGTCCAGGCGTTGTAACAGATTTTGTCTAGGTTTTATCGCGATGATGCTCAGATCATGATTTTCCTTACGATAATAAACTCGATCACCGCAAACGATGGCACCCAGATTGGTGCGTAATTTACAGTGGATATTGGGTTCACCCTGCTTATCAGGCTGAACTTCTACTTCTCCGCCGTGGTGAGAAATAATTAAACCCTGATGAGTATTTTTATCATCAAGGTTTATGGATTGCTGGGCTTTTGATATTCGTCTTTTTTGCTGGTGACTTAATTTACGTTTGGCCATGTTTACTTTGTTGAAGTCTAATTCCGTATTAAAAGTGATAGTATTTTTTATTTAAAAATACAGTCACATCTTCAACTTCATCATCAAACCAGGTGATACCCAGGTTGTTTTTACACATGCGAACCTGAGTTCCAAGTTTAGGTAAGGTTTTAACTCTTTTGTTGGCGCGGGTGTAAATAGATGAATCATGGCATCTTGTGCAATTGTCAGCATGTAGCTTATCGCCGTTTTTAACATCAGCTGCATTAGCTGAAGCACAAAAGCCGGCAACCAATAATAATAGTGTGAAGTTCTTCATGTTGATTCCTTTATTAGTTTGATTCAAGGTGAGAAATACGTATCGATGCAGGGGGGTGAGAGTCATAAAACATCGAATGTATTGGGTCTGGCGTTAAGGTGCTGGCATTTTCTCGGTACATATTTACCAGAGCAGAAACCAGAGCACGATAGTCACTTTGTTGTTTGGCAAAATCATCGGCTTCAAATTCATGTTTACGAGACATGGCTGAAAACAGCGGGCTGATAAAGTATGTGAAAACAGGCAATACAAACATGAACAGTAATAAAGCTGTGTGAGTAGAAGCTGTTTCTACGCCCATAGCTGAATAGAACCAGGCAGAATTCATTAACCAGGCTAACAGCGCAAAGCCACCCAGAGTCATCAGAATTGAGAGAGCCAAAGATTTTTTAATGTGATTTCGTTTGAAATGCCCCAGTTCATGAGCCAGTACGGCTTCTACTTCATTTTCTGACAGGGATTCCAGTAATGTATCGTAAAATACAATGCGTTTGTTGCTTCCAAAACCAGTGAAATAGGCATTGCCATGGGCCGAGCGTTTAGAGCCATCGACTACAAATACACCTTTGCTTTTAAACCCGCAGCGTTGTAATAAATTGTCTATTCTGGTTTTTAAGGATTCATCTTCCAGTGCTGAAAATTTATTAAACAGCGGGGCGATAAAAACTGGAAATGCCCACATCATTAACAAGCTGAAAGCAGTCCACACTGACCATGCATAAAGCCACCAGTATTGACCTGCCTGATTCATTAACCACAGAATGACTGCAATTAACGGAACACCGATAACCATCATTAATGAAGCAGATTTTAGCAGATCAGTGATCCAGGTTTTGATGGTGGTTTTGTTAAAGCCGAAGCGTTCTTCAATGACAAAAGTCGAATACAGAGAGAAAGGTAAATCCAGCAGACTCATTAAGAGCGTTAAACTTAGAATCACTCCAATACCAGTCCATAATGGCGAAAATTCATACTGTAACCACCAGCTATCGACAATGCTCAGTGCGCCACCGGTGGTCCAGAGTAATAGCCATAGAGTTTCCCAGGCCAGTGTTAAACGTCCCAGTTTTAATTTGGTTGTTGAATAGTCGGCTGCTTTTTGATGTTCTTCGAGTGATATTTTTTCGGCAAATGCTTCCGGTACTTTATCTTTGTGAGACAGAATATGATTGATTTGACGTTGTGATAGCCATAAGCGAGTGAGTACCGATGCTAACAGGAAGGTCAAAAATATCAGTGTAAATGTGTGCATAAAGTTTCTAAAAAGGTTTCAGGTTGTTATAGTTTACTTTAAATTTAACAGAAAATAACTATGAGTGACCGAAGGGTAATTATTCTAAGGTCATGAATTACTTCGAGAGAAAAAATGGCAGTCAGTAAAACTAATTTAATTTGGGTCGATCTGGAAATGACCGGTCTGGAACCTCAGCAGGATCAAATCATTGAAATCGCTACGATAGTAACCGATAAAGATTTAAATATCCTGGAAGAAGGTCCGGTTATGGCAATTCATCAGCCTGATGAAATTCTGCAGGGAATGGATGAATGGAATACCAAGCATCATGGTGATTCCGGGTTGGTGGAGCGGGTAAGAAGTAGTGCAGTCACAATGCGCCAGGCTGAGCTGGATACGATAAAATTTTTAAAAGAGTATGTACCTGCCGGAAAATCACCAATGTGTGGTAATAGTATTTGTCAGGATCGACGCTTTATGGCCAGGCTGATGCCTGAGCTTGAAGCATTTTTTATGTACCGTAACCTGGATGTCAGTACGCTTAAAGAACTGGCCCGGTTGTGGAAACCGGGACTGCTAGAAGGTTTTGAGAAAAAAGGCGCTCACCTGGCGCTGGATGATATTCGTGAATCTATCGATGAAATGAAGTATTACAGGGAAACTTTTATTCGTATATAAATACCGGTTATTCAACGTGTTCGATATATTTTTCATGTTCTGACAGATCAAAATCCATGTGTTCACCGATGAGCTTAATTGGTGAAGAAAAATTTTCGAATTGCAAGGTTATGCCTACGTTTCCATGAGATTTGATCGGGATAACCACTTCATCACGATATGTCATCTGATTATCCTTGATATCGGCGCTTTTTACCGTTGCAGGGAAATCAGGGTATTGGTCAGATTCGGAGACTAGTTCAGTGATTTTTAATAATCCCTTGCCATGCCAGCGAGTATCCTGTTCTGCATCATCCATGTTTTTGATAATGATAGCGTAATCAATTTCAATACTGGCTGAGTCGCCATCACTGTCGATATTGTTAATGATCATTTCGGGAAATTGCATGGTACGAAAACTCACTTCTCACTCCTTTTTAAGTTAAAAAAGCAATATTACCATTTTCTAATGGACTTTGTAGCGTTATACTAGTGTTTTACCTTTGTGTGTAATGGGTGGGATTAATGAATGATTCTCGGGTTGATGGCGTTATAAACTCAATTTGTAAAAAAGGCTGCCGTTATGTGAATACGATTCTTAGCGATGAAAAAGCGCAGCAGAGTTGCCGTGAATTATTGCAGTTAAACACATCTGATCAAAACATAGTCATTGACGAATTGAAGTCAGTGATGTCCGTTTATGATCAAACCGGTAGCTGTGGTGCCTGACTATTCATCCGGTTTAATCATTAATATTAATTACCAGATTTTAATTTATTGGTAGTCGACTGCGAATTTCATCACGGTCATACCACCAGTTTTCTCCAACGATAGTGTCAAGTATTAAAGCCATTTTAGGCAGCAATTTACTGACATCGTCAAGCTCATACATTTTAATCCACGTTTGCATGGTTGCCTCATCAGAAATATTCCGATGACGTTTGGCTACCTGTGCAGTGATCTGATTGGTTAAAAAGGTCAGGTTTTTGTAGTCTTTATCGTTTGCGCGAGTTTCAGCCAGGTAATGAGCAAGCATGGCGGCAACGGCTGCACCGTCAGAGTCATCCGGAGTTTCATCGACAATATGATGCAGCATTTGCACACTGACATTGGGGTCGACCGGGAAAGTTACCGCTAACCAGATGCCGTTACCCAAAGCGATTAGTGAATCGTTTTGATTGCTGTTATAAATAATATCACAGCAATCGACGGCAAGCTGCCAGTCATTATTATCAACAAATGTGAGAAAAGTTTTTTCAGCCCAGTCATGCGCTTCCTGTTGCTGATCAAGGCCTAGATGGCATTCAGCTATGTCCAGCATGAGTTTGGCTTTTTCCAGTTCATCGCTGTTCTTGGCAAGTGCGTTGAAATGCGACATGTACTGATCAAGGTTCTGTTGCAAGGTATGTTCTTGAGCGGTGACTTCAAGTACTGGGTTGTCTTCAACTTCAAGACCGTGGAATGGAGAGTCTGTGTTTGCCATTACTCTTCTTCCTGGTAGCCTTTGTTATGTGTATCGAGAATCAGTTTTAATACTGACCAGAAAGGGATGGCGCGTTGATCAGTATTTTTTAA
>Ga0209685_1000394_pt1 | contig 30796 bp, 43 predicted proteins | sample SaaInlV_DNA_120m_FD_184685 | JGI IMG/M metagenome (GOLD analysis project Ga0209685, IMG submission 184685) | Marine microbial communities from expanding oxygen minimum zones in the Saanich Inlet - SI075_LV_DNA_120m (SPAdes) (version 2) | ecosystem: Environmental > Aquatic > Marine > Unclassified... | reverse complement strand
TGGTGTAAATACAGCAATGAAAGCACGCATATCACTAGACCATTTAATGTGGTTAGATAATGAGGCACATTTTACCAACGAGTTACGAAATGTTCTAAATGATGCTGGTATTATCGTATTACCAAATGATATCGACACCGACATCAAGAATTGGAATACTGACCATTCGGATGCAACATTTGCATTGCTAGGATTTACAGATATCATGTGGGACAACGGCTTTATGACTGACCTTAATGAAATAGCCAAAACATTCAATAACAAAATCGTATTGATATCAGACAATATTATCAATGGAGGTTCCTTTCAATATGATAACCTACAATTTATATTCGTAAAAGAATTCTATGGGGTATATTACAATAACTACCGATATGAATACCGCCCATCTAAATTATATGATTGCTTAATTCAGCGGGTAGAAGAATACCGGTTATTGCTATTCAATGAACTTAGCAAACATAATTTATTGCACGAGGGGTATGTTAGTTGTCTGGGTTATCAAATTCCTGATTGGTTTCAACAGCATAATATATCCACCCCTCTCGATGTTATAAAAACGGTGTCAGAGAATCCGGGTTTTGATTCTTCATCAATCGACATTAATGAAATGCCATTTACGAATTTTGATGAACCTGAAAACTTATATGATTTATTATCAAAAACAAAGTATTCCGTCATCAATGAGACATACAATTCATCAAATGAATATGATAATCCTTTTATTGTGTTTACTGAAAAGAGTATCAAAAGTTTGCAACTCCCTAACATATCATTAATATTAAATAGCAACAACACGAGTGAACAATTATTAAACAGCCTAAACTTAAAAGCACATCCATTAAATTACATGCTAGATTTAATGCCTAACCGTTATTCACAAATTCAATTAATTATAGGAATTCTTAAAAATAACATAACTGCAAACAATGTTGATTTAGATGCGTTAGCTATGCATAACCAAAGTGTATTAAAAGAATATCATAGTGCATTATATACCAAATCATTCTATGACGATATAATTAAAAAAATAACACTCTATTGACATTCTAAGATCTTTTTGTTATAATTCGATGCAATGAATAACACTATTACATAAAAGGATAACAAATGCCAATACCAATTTTTAACACCGAACAGAAGACTAAACTAACATACCTTATTAATGAGGGCGTTAGTGTTATGACAGAAGTTCAAACCCTAAATGAAGGTCTTAATGATACTATTAAGGCTATCGCCGAAGAACTAGATGTGAAACCTAGTGTTTTGAAAAAGGCTGTTCGTACAGCATTTAAACGAAACTTTCACCAAGCACAGGATGATCATGAATTGCTAGAAACCATACTTGAAACAGTCGGTAAAACCGAGTAGTGTCGTATGTTGATGCGATCTATGATCGCGATAATGATAAAATACAGATAGCAGAACGCATAGATGGCAAAAGGATATTAAAAGATTTTCCTGCCATATATGAATTCTATTACGATGACCCAAATGGAAAATATAAAAGTACACACCGAACACCTGTTAGCCATGTTAAATGCAAGTCTAGTACAGATTTTTACAAAGAGTTGAAAATTCACAACAATAAAAAAATATATGAGAGTGATTTTAACCCTGTCTTTCGTTTTTTATCTGAGAATTACAAAGATGTAGATTCACCTACCTTACACACAGCATTCTTTGATATTGAGACAGATTTTTGCCAAGAAAGGGGGTATGCCCCAACTTCTGATCCATTCAACCAAATAACTGCAATTTCATTGTATCTTAATTGGTTAGATAAATTAATTTGTCTCGTGATTGCACCTTCTACATTAACACCAACGGAAGCAAATGATATCGTTAATGGATTTGAGAAGGATGATGTTATTCTATTCAATACCGAAGTAGAAATGGTTGAGGCTTTTTTCCTACTAATTGATGATGCTGATGTACTGTCAGGATGGAACAGTGAAGCATATGATATCCCATACCAAGTAAATCGTGTTACCAAGATAATGAACAAGAATGCTACTAGGAAATTCTGCTTATGGAACAAACTTCCAAAAAAACGCACATTTGAACGATATGGCAAGGAACAACAAACATATGATCTCGTTGGCAGAATCCATATGGATTATATGCAACTATACCAAAAATACACATATCACGAAATGCATTCGTATGCACTTGATGCAATTGCTGAATATGAACTTGGTGAACATAAAGTCCCATACAAGGGAACATTAGACCAGCTGTACAACCAGGATTTTAAAAAATTCATCGAATATAGCTTACAAGATACAATGTTACTAGCTAAACTAGATAGGAAATTAAAATTTTTAGATTTAGCTAACGAGTTAGCACATGCGAATACTGTGCTGATCCCAACTACTGCTGGGTCGGTTGCACTGATTGAACAGGCAATTATTAATGAAGCACATGAACGTGGTTTTGTAGTCCCAAACAAAACCAAAGAGGAGATAATGAATACAAAGGCGGCTGGCGCATATGTTGCTTATCCAAAAAAAGGTATTCACAAATGGATCGGATCAATAGATATCAATAGTCTATATCCATCAATTATCCGGTCATTGAACATGGCACCCGAAACGATTATTGGACAGTTAAGACCTACCAAAACTGACAAATATATCAAAGATAAAATGACTAAGCGGAAAGGAGAAACGCAAGTAACATTCGCTGGTGCATGGGAGGGGTTATTCAGTTCGTTAGAATATTCCGAGGTAATGGGCAAGAGATCTGATATTGAAATAGATGTTGATTGGGATGATGGCAAAACATCAAAACATATGGCATCTGAATTATATGATATTGTATTTAACCCAGCTAGTAATTGGGCATTAAGTGCAAATGGAACCATCTTTTCATATGAAAATGAAGGCATCATACCTGGATTATTAGAACGATGGTATGCCGAACGTAAAGTTATGCAGAAAAAGAAAAGAGAAAGCACCACCAAAGAAGATATTGCGTTCTGGGATAAACGCCAACTAGTAAAGAAAATTCTATTGAATTCATTGTATGGTGCGATTCTTAACAAGCATTGTCGGTTTTTTGATAAGCGAATTGGTCAATCAACCACGTTAACTGGTCGTGCTATTGCACAACACATGGATGCTTATGTGAACCAATGTCTGACTGGCAAATACAAACACGATGGAGAATGTATTGTATATGGTGATAGCGTTACAGGCGATTCGATGATTCGTGTATTCGAGGAAGAGGATAGTACTATTGCAGATTTATACAATAGTATATCGCACAAAGTAGAAACAGAACACGGCAAAGAATATGCAATAGTAACAGACGAAGATACTAAAGTACTGGGATATAACTCAGTAGACGATGTTGCAGAATATAACGAAATTAGTTATGTAATGCGCCATAAGACTGATAAGCAAATGTATAAAATAACAGTCGAAGATGGTAAAAGTGTTACGGTAACTGAAGATCATAGTATTATAATTGATCGCGATGGTTCCATTCACGAAATTACACCTGTTGAATTATTGGAGGACGATCTAATAATATCCGTTTAGCATAAGACATTTGGAACAAGGATAAAATAAAAATAGACACGTTAAAAGAACAGCGTGGCATCGAAACTAAAATTATTTGGGAATCAGAATATAATGAAAATGAATCAACTATTATCGAAGAGTGTGTTAAATGGTTAAAACATACAGACAACGAATAACCAAAATAGAAAAATTAGAGCGAACTACTCAATACGTATATGATATTTCTATAAAAAACAAAGAGCCGATATTTTTTGCAAATGATATTGCTGTGCATAACACAGATTCAGCATATTTCTCTGCATGGCCAGTATTAAAAGATGCAGTAGAAGCAGGAGAGCAGAAATGGAATAAAGACTTAGCTATTCAACTATATGACCAAATAGCAGATGAAGTTAATATTAGCTTTCCTAAATACATGGCTACTGCACATCATGCACCCCATGAAAAGGGTGAAATTATTAAATGTGGTCGTGAAATCAATGCAGAAAGTGCGTTGTTTATTACTAAAAAACGATATGCAGTATTAGTGTATGATAACGAAGGCGACCGACTGGACACTGATGGTAAGCCTGGCAAAGTAAAAGCAATGGGATTGGATCTTAAACGAAGTGATACACCTCCTATAGTTCAAGATTTCCTAAGCGATATATTATATGATACATTGACGGGATCATCCAAAGAACATGTCATTGATCATGCCAAGGACTTTAAGCATAAGTTTCACAATATGCAGAGTTGGGAAAAAGGAACACCGAAAAGAGTGAATAATTTAACAAAATACGGCAACTTAGAGAAGGAACAAGGAAAGGCTAATATGCCTGGGCATGTTCGTGCTGCATTAAACTGGAATAATATGCGTAGAATGAATAATGATAACCATAGTGCGCCAATTGTAGATGGCATGAAAACTATTGTGTGTAAATTAAAACCCAATCAATTGGGATGGACAAGTATTGGATATCCAACCGATGAAGCACACTTACCCGAATGGTTTAAAGAGTTGCCATTTGATGACCAGCTTATGGAAGATACCATTATTGACAAAAAGCTAGATAACTTACTAGGGGTATTGGATTGGGGTATCGTAGCTAACACAGATATTAATAGTACATTTGAGAATTTATTTGAAATATAAAAATGCCAGAAATTAACGCATCCAAAAAACTTAGTTCTATAGTAGCATATAATAGATCTATTGAATTTGAAAAGATATGGGAATATTATAAAAGCACCGAAGAAATGCTATATGCTATGTTAAAAACTATAAAGCATAGCCATTATCTAAATCCCGAAGATTATGGACACGAAGAGGGACAACCGTGGAAAGATCAAATTGACTTGATAGCCAATGATCATCAAGATGTAATGCAATCAATATCAAAGTTGAACGATGATGCTTTGCGATTGCATGATATGATTATTGATACCACGAAAGCAATTGAACCAACATACTTCGCTGATAGTTATACTATATACAAACAAGGAAAAAAGGATACTCCTGAATTTATATTAGAAAGAACATCACGCGATGGTGAACACTATTACGATAAGGTCAATGATCTATCAGTGCGAAAACCATATACCATTGCTGACACCTTAGCTAAACGAATTAGCCTATATAGTAACTGGAAATATGCAGGAATGCATATCAGACCGGGCAAGAATAACATAATCCCACATATGGTATCATTAGATCCATTGTACATAGTGGATGAACACATTGAGTTACTAAAACCAACACAAGAAAATATTGGTGAAGAATACGAAGCAAGATTGCGAGTTAAACTGATCAATGATGATGATGCCCGTATATTCAAATCATTTCCAACCAATCAACTTGGATTTGTGTTAATAACAGACTTCTTTGATTACAAACCATTAGAGATTATTAAAAAATATCTTCTTGAATTATTGAATGTATTACGTCCTGGTGGGGTTATTATGTTCACATACAATAATTGTGAATTGCCAGAGGCAATCAAAAATGTTGAATTAAGGTTAAGTTCTTATCTCCCTAAACGATACATAATCCCATTCATTGAGTCGATTGGTTATGAAGTCTTGTATAGCAACAACAAGAACAATATAAGTTGGGTTGAAATAAAAAAAGAAGGAACAATGACATCACTTCGTGGTGGACAAGCATTAGCACAAATTAAAGATTGACAAATGCGTTATATGTGTATATAATTACATAACATTACAACCAATATAAGGAAAATTATGAGAGATTATTTATTAGATTTAGTAGAACACACACACGGACTAGGATGCATTGATGCTGTAAAAATTACTGGCACAGATGAAAAGACATCAATCGATGGTATGGAAGAAGGTGGCAGAAGTGTCATCGTACAAGGCAATTTTGCTACACCAATCACTGACTTCATTGGTACATTCGGAATGCCTAATCTTAGCAACCTTAAAACACTTCTTAATATTAGTGAATATAGAGAGGATGCTAAGATTACTATCAATACACAAGATCGCAATGGTGAAAAGAATGTACCCGTAGGATTGCATTTTGAAAATAAATCCGGCGATTTTAAAAACGATTACCGATTTATGGTTAGTGAAATCGTTAGTGAGAAACTTAAAACAGTAAAATTCAAAGGTGCCAATTGGAATGTTGAATTTGAACCTACAGTAGCAAGTATTCAACGATTAAAAATGCAATCACAAGCAAATCCTGATGCAGAAACATTCCAATGCAAGACAGAAGATGGTAATCTAGTATTTTATTTCGGTGATCATAGCACACATGCTGGCAACTTCGTATTTCATTCAGATATAGTTGGCACTCTTAAAAAGGAATGGCATTGGCCAGTAAAGCATATCATCAATATTTTGAATTTAGCTGGTGATAAAGTAATAAGAATTAGCGATGATGGTGCCACCGAGATTTCGGTAAATAGTGGATTAGCAACATATAACTACATCCTTCCAGCTAGAAGCAATGCATAATTTATGTCCTGAATTTAAACAGAAATTAAAAGAACAAGGTTATGATCATAGCAAGGTAGGGTCTTTGTTAAACCCTGTCGGGACTAAGCTATATGTAGACATACCAAAAAATGCAAGTAGTTTCGTGAGTGAGCTGTTGTGGAACAGTGGATGGATACACACGACCGAAGAAGAGGTAAAAGTTGTGATTCGTGCGTTGAAAGATCAATCGGAAATAAATGAAATCGTCGTGATACTGAGAGATCCGGTAGATCGCTGGATCTCTGGGATCTCTCAGTATGCTATGTCATATTTGCTACCTGAGACTGAGGGTTATGTGCCAACTGAACAATTGTTCAATGATTATTATAATCAGTTGGTGGAAAAATTACTGTTTGCTACTATAATGTTTGATGATCATACCACACCACAATATTATTTTATTCAAGACATATACCCAGAAATACCACGAAAATATTATAAGTTTACCGAATCATTATCGCCATCTTTAATAGAAACACTTAAATTAAACCCAGCCAAATTACCAGAAGATACAAAAAATATCCGCATTGAAATACCGGATAGAACTGATTCTCGTGTTCGTAAACGTGTAATTGTAGACTTCATTAACGATAAAATAATGAATAATGCAAAATTACAACAGAAAATCAAAGACTTCTACAAAAAAGATTATGAACTAATTGAACAGGCTGATTTCGTGAATGTCTAACATTTATTCACACACTTAATAAGTCATGTTTTATACCTACCTAGACAGAAAAAATAATGAAAAACTATTTGACTTACTACCATTAAAAGACTATACTAATCAGTATATTTTATACTATTGATAAAATATTTTTATTAAACAACGCAAGGAAACCTGATGAGAAAGAAAACGACAAAAGAGCAATCAACTGATCAAATTTTTGATGACCTTGAAGCATACCTAGACTTCTGCAGAACATATGGGTATAAATTCAGAGAACCCGATTTATATAATATGCGAATTTATCCATACCAACAGTTTCAGAAGAAACTAAATGGTAAAAATTTCAAAGATCAATTAGGTGTAGATCTCGCACGACAATATAGATGATTGAACTATCCGATTATGATAATCCATTTGATGCTATAGCTGATTTTGAAAATAAATTGGCAACATACACTGGATCACCCTATGCTGTTGCTACTGATTGTTGCACTCATGCTATGGAATTATGTTTACGGTATCTAAAACCATCAGAGACTATTACCATACCATATAGGACATATCTTAGTGTGCCGATGTTGATGCATAAGTTACAATTAGATTATGAAATTGAAGAATATGAATGGGAAGGAAGATACCAATTAGGCAACACTTCAATATGGGATAGTGCAAGGATGCTAGAAGTTAATATGTATCTTCCTGACCAATTTCAATGTTTAAGTTTTGGCAGAACTAAGCCATTGGAAATTGGAAGGGGCGGTGCTATTCTGACTGATACCAAAGAAGCATATGAATGGTTTAAAAAAGCAAGTTACGATGGGCGTGATATTAGTATTTCTCCCTGGCAAGATCAAAAAGAATTTCAAGTAGGATATCATTATATGATGAGACCCGAAGAATGTATCGATGGTATCAATGGGTTTGGCAACATAAACAACGCATATTCACACACATACCCAGACATAAGAAAAATTAATATAGCCTCATAAAATTTTTCTATTAGACAACCCAGTGCAATCATAGTACACTAGTAACATCTTTTAACCTTAACAAAAAGGTGTTGTTATGTTCAAGAAAACAAAAACTGCTATTGTAATTACTTCTGTATTTGTCCTTACCGCATGCGGTGGGGGCGGTGGAGGAACAAAACCCAGCGGAAATATTTCATGGGGGAATGGTATCTATGATCAATGGAAAATGACAAGTTCAAATGTTCCTACAACAGATACAGCAGATAATCCACTATGTACAGCAGATGTATATAGCCAGGATGTATGGTTTGAAAAGTATATCAATGGACAACCCACTGGCATCAAAGGTGACTTTATCCGCACTGATACCGAAGAACGAAATACCCAATGTCCTACTGAAACAACTACATCATCCAGTGCTGTCACTTTAGTTTCAGGAACACCAACCACCGTATCATCTACCACCGAAGAAACCCGTGCCTCAACCGATGTAAATGGTAATTCCATTACCAAAACATGGAAAATATACACTGACATAACAACTATTCCTATCACAACTACCGTTACAACTACAACTACGAGGATTACAACGCATTCAGATGGCACTACTACATCGGAAGTCATTGGCACCACGACAACATCAACTATAGAAGACCAAGTAACTACTACTACCAATGAATCACTGCTATCAACAACGGTTTCTCCTAACATCGTAAGCACCAGTGACGAAGACATTTCCGAAGATGCAGCAATGAATGGAACACCAACTACAACCACAACCTCTGTAACTGATACTCGTACATCCACAGATGCAAATGGCAGCACAGTAACACAAGTATGGACAGTGTATACCGACACCACCACAACACCTATTACAACCACAACCACGGTTACTACTACTAGAACTTCGATATGGACTGATGGCAGTACAACCACGGAAATCGTTGGTGTTAATACTTCTGAAGCTATTGCTGAAAGTATCACCACTAGCACCCGTGAAGAAATGGTGTCAGAAACGATAACACCAAATGTGGTTGGTTACGAAGATTCAACTTCATCGTCAACTACTACGGTCATAAGTGATCCTGTTTTATCTGATACCATTGAAAATACAGATACCCGCGAAGATGGTGTATGGATGTTCTATTATGATGTTTGGACAACAACTACAACTATCACAACTACTGTAACAACTACTCGTGCAACTTCATACACTGATGGTTCTACTACAACCGGTGTTATTGATACCCAAGTAACTGAAGAAATCACAACATCGGAAGAAGTCACTACGAGAGTGGTAGCACCAGAATCAACACCCAGTGAGCCAGAAGCCCCTGATAGCAATGGCGGAACGGTAACACAACCGAATGCACCATCATTGGACTTTGATCCAACCACATATGATTATAATACATACTATAATAACCCATCAGTGGGGACACCAACCGTAGTAAATAGCAATGATCCTGCTGATTTTTCTACGGTAGAGGCAGACAATGGATCAGTACTTGATGTAAATGCCAACTATGCGTATGCAAGGGGATGGACAGGAAAAGGATCAACTATTATGATTATTGACACTGGCATTGACCAAGATCACGAAGCATTTACTGGAAAAATCAAATACTTATGGGATGCTGGGTATGACACCCCGTATGAAGATGAGAATGGTCATGGTAGCCACGTAGCTGGCATTGCAGCAGGAAATAAGGATGGGTTAGGATCTCATGGTATTGCATATGATGCTGATATTGCCGTTGCTAAGATAGGTGAACAAAATGGCATTAGTCTATCTGGTGCGAGGCAAGCCCTAGATTGGGCTAAACAACACGAAGATATAGTGGCTGCTAATATCAGTGCTAATACAAATTATAGCAATGATTATAAGAATAGCATAACCGATCACGGCAATGGTGTTTATACTAATAACCATGTATATTATGGTGGTACTAACTATTACAACCAAGAGAATCCACAAGATTGGGGGGATGTATTACCGAGTGAGTTAGTATTAACAATAAGTGCCGGCAACTATGATTTAGGATATGTTCAGAACCCTGCTACATTTGCAAGTGCAGTAAATGCGAATGGTGATCTTATAATGGATGGCAGGATGCTAGTAGTTGGCAATTGGAACACTAGTTCACAAGCAATTGATGGTGCTAAATCAGGACATGTATGCAAAGATTATACTACCCAATGCAATGACCCATATGCGACTAGTGATTTTTATATTTTAGCACCAGGAACAAGCATCAATAGCGTCCAGAATGGTGGTGGTTATACTTCCATGAGTGGCACAAGCATGGCTGCCCCTGCTGTCGCTGGGGGAGTTGCAATAGTTCACCAACTTTGGCCATACATGCAAGGTAAAAATATCGCACAAGTATTACTACAGACTGCGAATAAGAACATCAATGGCTATAATGCTAATACACATGGGCAAGGGTTAATGGACTTAGACCAAGCAACAAGACCAATTGGCAATTTGGGCATTAGTCTCACAGGCAGAACAGGTGCCACAACATCGGTTGGTGGGGGTATTTCGTTTGATGGTATTGATACAAGCGCAATAAGTTCAGTAATTGCAGTGGATGGTTTTGATCGAGATTTTACGGTTGATTTATCGGGATTAGTAACTGAAAATAACAGCAATATAGCACATCTATCACACACCGACGGTGCATCTTGGGGTATTAAATATGCCAATTTAACAGCTATCACAAATAACAACTATACATATGCAATGAGTGATGAGAATAACTATTCATTTGGGTATAATTTTAATTGGTATAATAATATTGATGTAAATATTAGCTATACCGAAGCTGATAATAGTCCTTGGATTCAAATGTCAGGAATTTGGGGTGAAACGAATGGATCATCTACCGTTGATACTAATCTAGTATGGCGCAAAGACAAGTTCTGGACACAATTGGGCATAATGAATACAAATACAGATTATAACCCTGGGTTGGTGAATGATGTGGATACTATTCATTCGGTATATTCAGTCATGGGATGGGATAACGATGCAGTCAATCTATATGGTGGAATAAAACCAACGGCATTTGCTGGAAAAATAAATATGGATGTACCATCAAGCGTTGACAATGATGGGTCAATGTACTATACTAGCACTGATACTAGCATTAATAATTCAGTTGAAATATTTGCTGGTATTGGATGGAAATACACATCGGATGACACATCGGTAACAGTAACCACAGTTGCAGACAAAGAAGATTATAACACAGGGGTTAATTTAACCTACCAATTTAAATAAAGAGAAATACACATGTACGAATTAGATTGTCCGTTTTGTTTAGAAGAAGCTACAATAACATCCCCAGATATCAGCATGGGGGGAGTCATCTGGAGAGGACATTTTTGCTATGTGAAATATGATGCATATGCGGTAACTAAGCATCATTGCCTAGTAATACCATATGCACACGTTGAATCTTATTTTGACCTAGCATTACGTGAACGGCAGGAAATGGATAAGGCATTATTCTGGGCAAAAACATACTTGGAAGCTCTAGATGACACAATCGCATCATTTAATATGGGTATCAATGATGGCGAACAGGCAGAGCAAACAATCCCACATTGCCATATACATTTAATCCCACGTAGACTCGGAGATACGGTGAACCCACGCGGTGGTATAAGAGGTGTTATACCAGAGAAACAGGATTATTAAAATGGGATTATTTAAAAGATTCTTTGGTAATAGATATAATTGGATTAAAAAAGAAGACCCACGGTTACCATATACATATCAGGCATCACTGCAAGTATTTGAAGGTGATAATGATATCGTGATCAACTGGTTTAGTGACACTATATGTGGTATCTGCGGATACCTTAAAAAACACAAAGAAGACCCTAATGATATCACTATCACCGAATGCTTTGATGGGAAAGAAACCGTAATTCCACCCGATGTGTATATGAATGATGGGGAATGGCTACCGAAGAAAGAACTATGCAAAGCACATAGAAGGTATGGGTCAGAAGGGAATGAAGAATGTTGTTCGTTTCAGCACAGAGATCAAAAGGTATCCAAAATATGACTATGTTATCTGCAAAAATATCAAGTTGGATCGAAAATTACACAGCGAAACATAAGATCAATGGACTTACTATTGGTATTAGTGGCGGCATTGATAGTTCTGTCGTAAGTAAATTATGTGCAAATACTGGGTTACCAACAACCGTAGTATCTATGCCAATCCACCAAAACGAAGATTTACATTCATTGAGTATTCTTCATTCAACTCAATTATTGGATGACCATATTAATATAACACATCATAACAAAGATTTAACCGATGTTTTTGATGTGTTCGTTGATAAAGCAGATATATACGATAATGAATTGGCATTTGCTAATAGTAAAAGCAGATTACGTATGATGTATCTATACCAAATAGCACAAAGTACAAGCAGCATTGTTGTTGGTACTGGGAATAAAGTAGAAGATTTCGGGGTAGGGTTTTTTACAAAATATGGTGATGGTGGTGTTGATATATCACCTATCGCAGACTTAACAAAGACAGAAGTATGGAATCTCGGAAAAGAATTGGGTATTGATCAGCAAATCATTGATGCCATCCCAACTGATGGACTTTGGGAAGATAATAGAACTGATATTGATCAACTTGGATTAACATACCAAGAGTTAGAACAAGCAATGTACTATCATGAAAATAATATCACTCCCAAAACAGACGGAGAATGTGCTAACCTCATCAAATACAAAGACATACGCAATGCCAATTTACATAAGATGATACCAATTCCAACATATAAGGAAAAATACAATGATTGAATGGTTAAAGAAACGAAAACACAAAAAAGAACTGAAAACAGCAAAAGAATTAGCATCAGAACGAGGAGAACCATGGGTTGAAGTAATATCAATGGATGTTGATCCAACGGACCTAAACAACGGTGCATTTGAATTAGATTGGAATGAAATATTCGTAGCTAGATTAATTAAAGCAGGATACCAAGGCAAAGATGACTCTACATTAGTTGATCAATGGTTTCAAAATATATGCCGTAATATAGTGATGGAAACATACGAACAAGCAGAAGCGATCAAATGAAAAAATATTTCATAATGAGTGATAGCAATGTAGAAGATGCTAGCACAGCCGATGGACATGTACCAGACAAAGATAATTTTGCTACCAAGATAATGGATCATTTTGGTTTAAATTTTGAATGCCATGCTAGGTTCGGTGCAAGCAATGACCAAATCATACGACGAACAAATGAATGGGTAAGCAATCAAGACCCACAAGACGACCTTATGGTATTCATTGGATGGAGTACGTGGGAACGAGAAGAATGGTTTATTGATGGTGAATATGTAAATGTTGATCAGTATTCACTCAATGACATTCCACCCAATGCACTATCTAGATATAATGAATGGCGGGAGAAGGTAGATAATACACACGGCTACATGACACAAAAAGCAATCGAATGGAATTCAAAAATTCATAACTACATTGAATGGTTATATGATCACGATATTCAATTTTTTATGTGGAATAACTACATCGCATTGGATCGAGTAGAAGGACTAGACAATGATATTGCCGAATATATTCATCCATACAACGATGATTATACAATGTATGATTATCTTGTCAGAGTTAATAATCACCATCCATTTCCAGATGATCAATATCATTTTGATGCAGCTGGACATACCATTTGGGCTGATTGCCTAATCAATCATATTACAGAAAATAGAATAATATGATGCTTTATGTAAATGGGGATAGCCACACTGCTGGTGCGGAAGCAGCAAACACACATGCTTTCGCAGAAGATGACCCAAAACTGAAAATGCTTGGTAGATTACCACATCCAGATAATGTTAATGTTAGTTGGGGCAAAAAATTAGCTGAACTACTAAAATATAGTTTCTTTTGTGATGCAGAGAGTGCTGCAAGCAATACTCGCATTATTCGCACTACAAAAGATTGGATTGATAATACAAAAACTCCATACGATGAATTACTAGTTATTATTGGATGGAGTACGTGGGAACGAGAAGAATGGTTTATTGATGGTGAATATCACCAGGTCGGTGCTAGTGGAATTGATGATATCCCTGCTAGCCATAAAGACAAGTACAAAGAATTTGTTACTAATGTGGATTGGAAACAAAAAACATATGAAGCATATGAAAATGCCAAAGAACTGCGTGATTGGCTAGGAGACCGCAAGATCAACCCCATTTTCTTTAATTGCAATAATAACTTTAGCAAGATTAGAGAAGATGATAGGGTAGAATGGGGTTACAATTACATCAGTCCGTACACAGATAATGGGACATATGATGCATATCTTAAACTACACGATTATAGCACTGTCACTAGGGGTTCGTGGCATTATGGTGCAGATGCACATGCAGCATGGGCGAAAATGCTACTGAAATATATAGTGGAAAAGAATATAATCACTGATCTTAGCATCGGGTCGAGATTCAACCGAACATAGATATTACGCTACTTCTAGTTCATCAATGCTGGTGTGATTACTATCTTCAACCATACTTTCGTACCTACCCCACCAATAGTTGGATGTTCGTATGATCGGTTCTGCTTCCTCCCAGGGGGTATTAAGCATAATTGCATACAATGCTGATTTCTGCGCATCGCGTAGTATGTATGGTTCAGCTTCTTTCCATCGTTTCTTGAACCCGTGGGTTACATCATCATTGATCACATCATTGGCATACCGAATAACCACATGCGATGTAGCAATCGCTGGTTCTGCTTCTGACCATCTTCCTTTTTTTCTTATATCCCTAGCATACATATATGCATATTCTGGGTCTTTCATTATATATGGTTCTGCTTCTGGAAATCTGCCTTCTATTACATATCTAGCATACCAATATGCAGAATATGGATCTTTCATTATATATGGTTCGGCTTCTGGCCATCTTCCTTTTTTTCTTATATCCCTAGCATACAGATATGCATATGTAGGATCTTTCATTATATATGGTTCGGCTTCTGTCCAGTTACCTGTTCGTTTTGCTTCTTCATATGCGAATCCTGGGATTTTAAACCTATCTTTATACCCATGCAATGTCTCTGGATTTGTGTGATATTCGTATAAATTCATCATTATAGTGCCCTTATGAATTCTTTGTAGTTATATGCAGAAAATGGATTCTTCATTATATATGGTTCGGCTTCTGTCCATCTGTCTCCTATTACCCACCTAGCATACAGAAATGCAGAAGATGGATCTTTCATTATATATGGCTCGGCTTCTTTCCATCTGCCTTCTATTACATCTCTAGCATACAGAAATGCATAATATGGATCTTTCATGATGTAAGGTTCTGCTTCTTTCCATCTGCCTTCTATTACATCTCTAGCATACAGAAATGCATAATATGGATCTTTCATGATGTAAGGTTCGGCTTCTGACCATCTGTCTCCTATTACCCCCCTAGCATACCAATATGCAGATTCTGGGTCTTTCATTATATATGGTTCTGCTTCTGTCCAGTTACCTGTTCGTTCTGCTTCTTCCCATGCGAATAATGGGATTTTAAACCTATCTTTATAGCCATATAATGTCTCTGGATTTGTGTGATATTCGTATAAATTCATCATTATAGTGCCCTTATGAATTCTTTGTAGTTATATGCAGAAGATGGATCTTTCATGATGTAAGGTTCAGCTTCTGACCATCTGTCTCCTATTACCCCCCTAGCATACCAATATGCATATTCTGGGTCTTTCATTATATATGGCTCGGCTTCTGACCATCTGTCTCCTATTACCCCCCTAGCATACAGAAATGCAGAAGATGGATCTTTCATTATATATGGCTCGGCTTCTTTCCATCTGCCTTCTATTACATCTCTAGCATACAGAAATGCATAATATGGATCTTTCATGATGTAAGGTTCGGCTTCTGACCATCTGTCTCCTATTACCCACCTAGCATACAGAAATACAGAAGATGGATCTTTCATTATATATGGTTCTGCTTCTGTCCAGTTACCTGTTCGTTTTGCTTCTTCATATGCGAATCCTGGGATTTTAAACCTATCTTTATACCCATGCAATGTCTCTGGATTCGTGTGGTTGCTGTATAAATCAATCATATTCTAGTATTTATGGCATATGCGTGCTATCTTTGAACTGTCGCTGTTCCAATCATCCATAATCTACCATAGAAGTGTATACAATACCGTCATCGCTATATTGGAAATCCTCGATGCTCCAGTACACAGATCCACCTAGTTCAGGTGCTATGCGGGGCATTAATGCCCTCACGGGGGGATACACAAAACCACCTACATACTCATCCACCGCCTGCGGTCCCACCACAGCATAATCCTCCCGCACCATAGACATCTCATCACTTAACCAGTGTAACTTATCCTTTTTATCCAACCACAATAATTGGGTGGGGTCGGAATGCCACTTATATATATCAGGTATAATAGGTCCAACATCATATACTAACTGATACATATCGCTTTCTTCCGCTGGACCGAGCATTTGAAGGGGGAAATGAATTACCTTCAATGACCTAATGAATGGGTTTATGTCACCAGTGTACTCGTATACTATTTCACCTACATCCGCTATACTTTTATTCCAATCTCTCATCATCTTATTTATTGACTTTGTTATATAAATCTATTATAATACACCAATGAAATATTTACTAGTTGATACTGCGAATTTATTCTTCCGTGCCAAACATTCTGTTCATATAGGCACAGATGCATTCACTAAACTAGGGTTCTGTTTGCACCTGATGTTCAGTTCTATTAATAAAGCGCAACGAATTCTAAAGTCAGATCATATAGTATTTTGCCTAGAAGGTAGAAGTTGGCGAAAAGATGTTTATGAACCGTATAAGAAAAATAGAAAAGCAAAATTAGCTAAACTAACAGATGAAGAATTGGCAGAAGATAAGCTGTTTTGGGAAGTTTTTGAGGAATTTGCTAAATACTTGCAAGATAGTACTAATTGCACAGTACTTCAAAACTCACAGGCTGAAGCAGATGACATAATTGCCAGATGGATTAGCCTTCACACACATGACAAGCATGTGATTCTAAGCAGTGATAGTGATTTTTATCAACTCATCACAGAAAATGTTGTTCAATACAACGGTATTTCAGACCAACTAATAACCCTTAACGGATACTTTGACGATAAAAATCGCCCTATTATAGATAAGAAAACTAATTTGCCAAAATTACTCCCTGATCCAAAATGGATCTTGTTTGAAAAATCTATCAGGGGCGATACATCGGATAATATATTCAGTGCCTATCCAGGTGTTAGAACAAAAGGAACATCAAAACGCATCGGGTTATTAGAAGCATTTAAAGATAAAGATAAAAAAGGGTATGCTTGGAACAATTTAATGCTGCAACATTGGTCTGACCATGATAACAATGACCACCGAGTTAAAGATGACTATGAACGAAACAATGGGTTAATTGATTTAACCAGACAACCACAATACATAAAAGATTCAATAGATCTATCTATTATAGAAACTGTACTTAATAATGTTAACCTTAATTCCCCAACTATCGGATTCAAGTTTATAAAATTTTGTGCAAAACATGAACTAAATAAACTAGCAGAATTTCCAGAACAAGCTAGTCAATGGCTAAATGCCACATACAACGGAGAACTAATTAATGATTGAAGCAAAAACAGTATCAGATAAATTTTGGGTAATATGCGAAAATAATAAGAAGATTGGTACAATCAATGCCGAACAAAAAGGATATTCAATTAAAGTAGATGAAAAAACTGCTTATTTTGATACGTTACAAAGTCTTAAAGAAAAAACGAATATCAAATTCGTCGATGTAAATGCGACAAAATGTAGTCCAGTAGCAGTACATGATTATCCAGCACACGGAGAAGTTCATAATTCTGTATGGGATATGAATGACCAGTTACCCCTGTACACAAAAGCCGGCGATAGCAAATGTTGGTATGCCGCTGGGTATTACAATATTAACCTAAATGGCAAGTGGGATATAGTATATTGCCCCAAACTAATCATCTTACGACGCAATGAATACCACGGACCATTCAAACGTGATCCATATTCATAATTTCATTGATAAAATAAAGTTCTTTGAATCAAAAAACAGCAAAGATTTCATAATACCACTTAATGAAGCTAAGAACCTGCACCGTGATATTACAAAATTATTATCAACTATATATGCCCTTCAAAATCAAGATGATACCGATACCCAAACAAATACAGAGATAAGTGGGGGTGAATGGTGAAAATATATATTAACTAAATATATATATGAGTAGACCATCCCCAACAATAATATCAGAATACACAAACACAGAAACATATCATTCCACGCAAGTTTTAGAAGCAGAAAGTATAGTGGCTGTATACTATGATGCAAAACCAATTAATATAAAAGTTATTAATTCAATGGCATATTCTATACCAAAATATAAGAAGGTATCTTTTTCTAATAGTGGGCATGCCATAAATTTGGCAAAAAAACTCAACAAACAATTTGGTACTACTAAATTCACAGTAGTTAAACTATCACATGACGAAACAATCTTTTCGGAATAAGAAATTAGCAATAACCGAAGAGATGATCAACGCATGCACTGATGATTATGATCTCAGAACGGCATTGAGGAAATGGTGGATCAACTCACATGGAGGACTACGTTTAACTAGCATTGGCAATAAAGTATTATGTGATCTTGAATATAAATCTTACCAATTCAATGCCATTGGCATCTCAAAACTAAAAACATTGCTAGTGCTAGATAGGAAAATGTCTTGTCCATACTTTATATCAAATATGAACCAAAAATCACAGCACATCGACCTATTTGGGTGCAAAGAAGCTACCATTATTAATCTATATGGTGATTTTAATGCTTACCTAAAATCGCTGTTAGTTGGGTAATCAATCTATCTTCTAACAAATTCAGATAGTTATCTAGTAAATGATGTTGGTTATTCTGTAATCTATGCAATAAGTTGCCATAATCATAATCCCCATTCAATATATGCTTATTACGATCTAGTGCTTCTTGCCATCTAATATCATTCGGCAATGTATCATAACTATTATCTAAAATGTCGTCAAATGTATCAAACCCATAATTTTTTACATCTTGAATAATACCATTATGTGCTATAAAAATTGGCAATTGTAAACTAGCAAATGCCATTAATGATTTTTCAGATATAATTCCAGATGATTCATTGTACAAACTTTCAGTTATTATATTAACCGGGGTTGAAAAGTAAATATCCTTCAATGCTATAAAATTACTCACATTATCCCAATCATACTGGTTGTATGATAACAACTCTGTGTTAGTTATACCATTCAATGTCAAAATACCATTCGCAGACGACCTTAAATATGAATACACAAGTTTCCGATGTGCCTTTGGTATACCATTCAAGCACATATATGGGTTTACCCGTGTGCTATTACCATTCCACCGGCTATAGTTATTGATGAGTTGCTGAACAAACTCAAAGCTATGTGCAGGGAATTCTATTAGCTTCAATCTCCCATTATATACCCTATTCAAATTATGATTCCAATGTATCACAACCACGGTACTCACATCATTGTAGAACTCATCGATGTATTCTAACTCTGGTGAAATGTTATTGTCCACATTAACGAAATCCTGGGTAAATACAATAACTATATCATGCGATGATTTTGGTAACTTAACGACCCATTTATTATTTTCAAGTGGTCTATACAATACCGAGGATATATACTGATATTCATTGGGTATCAAATCTAACAAAATTTCATCAACTAACACATCAAATTCTATGACATTATTCTCATCTTTTAATCTATCATATTGCATATCGATATTTAACCCTAAATGAAACCCACTATACCATTTTTAGAAACAATGATCACACAGGTATGTAATCTATCATGTGAAGGATGTACTAACTACTCTGATCTAAATCATAAAGGGTATGTTAAATGGGAAGATGGTAAACAAGATATTGCAAAATGGTTAAATGTAGTTGATATACCTGATTTCGGTATTATGGGGGGTGAACCGTTAATAAACCCAGAAGTATATGATTGGCTATATGGTATCAGAGAACTAATGCCAAGCAGCCAACTTAGATTTACTACAAATGGGTTATTATTACACAAACATCCTGATATAATGAAAACTATGCTTGATATAGGCAATATAGTATTCAAGATAACGGCACACACTAACGATAGTAGAACCAAACTTGGTATTAAAAATATATTCAACCAATATAAATGGGAAGTAGTTACCGAATTTGGCATCGCTAGATGGAAAACAGACAATAATGTTCGTTTTCAGGTCAATTACCCAACAACATTTACAAAATCATTTCAAAACGCATACGAAGATATGATGCCCTTTCACTCTGTCCCAATCAAAGCATATGATATTTGTTGCCAACAAACTTGCCCATTGTTATACAATGGAAAGATATACAAATGTAGCACTGCTGGGTTATTAAAAGATACATTGGCAAGATTTAATAATCCAAACATAGATGAATGGGAAGATTATATAGATAATGGGGTATCACCAACCGATGATATTGTCCCATTTCTAAATAACTTTGGCAAACCATCTGCTTTATGTGGTCAATGTCCGACCAAAGAAGATACTGCTTATATACTTGACCACTTATCTACCGTGACAGCAAAATGATAAATTTTTGCTTTGATAAAATAAATGGGGATGACTTCTCTCCTAACTTGGCAGCAGATTGTGAAGTAGACCAATGCGCAGTAACATACCCATTTAGTGACTACCCTCGCTTACTAGAGTATCTTGATCAGGAACAGATTGAATATGGCTTATATTCCACATTGGATGCACCAAAAGATAGTTTTTATTTTATAAATGTAAATTATTTTGACCATAGCATTGACTGGTATGACCTAATGCCTGTCCATACGTTTAATGCGATCAAGAATAAAAAATACAAACTAATATTCTTTTACTGTGAACCAGAAATAGTAGATATAAAACACACACTACAACAGCTAGTAGAAAAGCACAACGTAGATCATCCCCAATTCATATGCCATTCCACATTGGCATCTAAATTACCAAATTTTCATTATTTCAACGATGATGAACTATTGTACAGAAGTGCGCAGAATTATAGCAAACATCAATCAATATGGCATAATAATCACCGATCTAAGAAGTTTACATTCTTAGTTAGGCGACATAAAAATTGGCGATTATCAGTGGCTGCCGATTTCTGGTCTAGCCAATTACACAATGATAGTTATTTCAGTTATAACGGAATAGATGCTGGACATGGTGGACCAGAAGATGCCACCATATATGATATCAATTTAGATAATAATCCATTGCAGTTGGATAATATAGATGCAATGGCAGATTTCACGAACCAAATGCCATTCAACTGTGATGCACAATCTGATGAATTACATGATGATTATGAGAATCACATTGATAAGTTTTACAGTGATGCTTACTGGAATATAGTATTAGAGACATATGTTAACCTAGAAGGGACGATTGGTTCTTTTATAACAGAAAAAACATTTAAACCTATTAGGCATAATCAGGCATTCATTATAATAGGAACAATTGGTTCATTATCGCATTTGCGAGAACTTGGATACAAAACATTTGATGGTATCATAGATGAAAGCTATGATTATATTAAGAATGACTTACAACGATATCATGCAGTTCGCAATGTAATACATGATTTAGCGGCAAAGTCTAGTAATGAGTTTCAAGAGATAAATCAACAAGTTAAACCTATAGTAGAACATAATTCAGCATTATTTAATGCTAGTAAAAAACATCGCCTAGAAAAATTGATTAATAATTTGCTTTCTGATCCATAATCTGCTATACTTACACTTTCTAACAACATAGGAGTGCCGTAATGGGTACAATGCATTCTATTAAAAATAACTTTGCTACCAATCTATTCGAATATCTTGAACTAGACATTGTGAATGGCCCTTGGCTTGCTGGTAGTATGGCACGCAAACTATTTACAAACGAAGAGCCTGGACATTCAGATTGGGATATTTGGGTGAAAAACAAAGACCAAGAAAATCGTGTTACTGAACGATTGAATCATCTTCGGAGTTGCAGAATAGTATTTGAAACTGACAATGCTGTTACCTATCATCACCAGGAATTTGGTCATCCACAACCCACTACGTTCAGTTTTGATGTTGTGGCGGTTGATGATAAGAGTGAGGTAGTCGATACCGACATTCATACGATTCAGATCATTAAACGAACCCATTATAATACAGCCATAGATATCATAAACAATTTTGATTTTACTGTATGCCAAGTAGCAACAGACGACGGGAAAAACTTTATATTCGGTGACAACACAAAGCACGACATTGAACATAAAATACTGAGGAATGCACAAGTAGAACCAAGAACAGATGGAGTAATCGCACGGATTATTAAATACATAGTGTATGGATTTAAACCAGATGAAGATCTGATGGGTTTCACACGAAAGAATAGCCACCTAATTAACTGGCATGAGGCGATGGATGATTATGAATCTATGTGATGCATTATCTTGGTCTAAGATAGACACTATGCCTGTTATATGGCATAACGATGAGTTAGATACTGACTTAGTAGCATGGAATGGTATCATGATGACGAATGAATATGGTCTTATGGTCGGCAGTTCATTATTGTTAAATATTTACCCAACCCCAGAGATGAAGCGTGTTGCCAATAACAAATGGAAAGAGATAGTAAACAATGGGGGATTTGGCAAGGTAGACTGGATCGTGGATGCCTGGATAGGGGAAAATGATAGCCGATTATATCATTATTACATGTCTGAAATACAACCTATCAGTGATAAATTAGAAAAATTCCCACCCGAAGCAATCTTTTCCATTTTTAACTTCAATTATAGCCAAAAATAGACACTTATTCAACTATTTTATTGAATAATGGTAAATACACGCATACTAGCAAACAATTAAATACAAAGTACTTGACAAATGTTAAAGAAGGTACTATAATAGTACACAAGTTAGCAATGGTGCTAACAAAATTTTTTAACTAGAGTATATAAGTATTCACTAATATGCTAAACAACTTTAAACTTAACAGGAGATATAAATGAGAACTTTAAACAAAACTTTAATCGCAGCAACAATCGCTACACTATCAATGGGATCAGCCAATGCATTCTTTGGTGGTTCAGATAACAACCAGTCTGGTTATGGCACAGGCACTGCTGATGGAATTTTTAATGGGCGTGGACGCGGTACTAGCAAAGGTACTGCTGATGCAGAAGGTAATTTTAGTATGTCAATCAATGCTTCTGGCAAAGGTTCTACCACAATGGAAGCTAACCTAGATGCAGCCGAGAACGTTCATATGAACGGGACAACCGATATTCGCACCGAAAATCAACCTTCACAACAGTACTACGGCATTGCACCAACATACCCAACTGCATCTAAATAATACAGTAGCTGAAATTAATTGCGGTGTTAATGTAAAAATTAACATCGTAATTTTTTAAACTAAGTACATCACTATATTATAATATAGTAATATAGTAACACTAACCAATTTTTAATAAGGACAACCCAATGAAAAAGACAATTTTAACAATGGCACTACTAGCATCAAGTGCTGCAAATGCATACTACTGGAACGATATGGATCACTCGGCATTCACCCAGTACACTAATCCAACATCAGCACAAAATTATATTGATTTTGATGAAGAATTGTATGAAACTATCGACACCAATTACATGGAAATGTATACAGGAACAATCTACGGACTATAAAACAATCAAAAGATCATAATTCACAAAGAGTTAATATTTTGACCCCATTATTCTATTTTTAGGATGATGGGGTTTTAATTTATACGGAATATCACCATAAATAGACTTAGTAGACAGCGGAGTTACTAATATGATGCATCTTAACGACATTAGTGTGGATGAAAACGGGTATTTAATTAACAGAAATGACTGGACTCCAGAGATTGCAATTGAATTAGCAAAGATTGAAAATATCGAGCTATCAAAGACACATCACGAAATTATTAATTTTTTACGAGAATATTACGAGGAATTTCAAGTTGCACCAGCAGTCCGTGTATTAATAAAAGCTGTTGGTAAACAGTTAGGCAACGCTAAAGGGAATTCAGCATATATGTATGATTTATTTCCAGGTGGACCAGGCAAACAAGCCTGTAAAATTGCTGGATTGCCTAAACCCGCCGCATGTGGTTAAATGCTTATTTTACCAATCACACAATAAACCTATTAATCTACCCTGCAATAAATAAAATGAAAGGAGCACACAATGTCAGTCGAACAAGAACAACAGAATGTTAATAATGCAACAAATGATTATCATAATGCAGTAGACAATGAAGCGCAAGCGAAACAAGATTACGATGATGCAAAAGCAACAACAGAAGATGCGAAAGCAAAAGTTATTAAGGTTAGCAACCCACAATACACAGTAGAGGTTGTCGCCAATACGGGAATAGATACTTCCGTTTCAACTGGTAACAAAGAGGCTGGGGCTAGTGCAGACGCTAATGCTAGTGCAGAAGCGAGTGCGGGGGCTAATGCTGGGACAGAGGTTACGGATTCTAGCGTGGCAGCTGGTGCTGAAGTACATGCAGAAGCAAGTGCTGAGGCTGGGGCTAGTGCAGAAGCACATTCAGAACAAGATTTGGGCGGTGCAACCCTTCACGAAAGTGCAGAAGCACATTCTAGCGCAGATGCATATGCAGAAGCTGAAGCACATGCCAATGCTAGTGCAGGTTGGGATGGGAGTGATGCTACTGCTGGTGTAGATGTTGGAACAAGTGCTAGTGCAGAAGCTAATATAGGTGCTGGGGCTAGTACCGATATCGGGTTAGATACACCAATCGGAGATATTAGTGTCGATGCCGGCGGCAATGCAGAAGCTGGTGTACACGCAGATGCATATGCAGAAGCTGGTGCTAGTGCTACGGTAGGCGAACACGGTGCAGAAGTTGAAGCTGGTGCTATTGCTGGTGTTAGCGTAGGTGCTGATGCAAGTGTATCGGGTGAAGTAGCTGGGGTGTCTGGTTCAGCAGAAGCTGGTGTTAGTGTCGGTGCGCAAGTAGGCATACAAGGTTCAGCACACGCCACATACGAAGATAACACAGTATCGATTGGCATTGATGGCAAAGCTGCGGTACTGCTTGGGATTGATGCCGATGTGGATGTAGATATTGACCTATCTCCTATTATTGATGGTGCTAATGCTATATTAGATGCAGGGGGTTCCATTGATGAAGCAACAATGTATATGACAGACCAAATGGATCAAGCACAACAAGAGGCTATTGTTGTTGCGAACGATGCAGTTAAAGTCGCAGAAGAAGCAGAAAATGTCGCCAACGATGTTTATTCATCATCCGAATCTACACTCAATGCCGCTACCAACGCAGTATCAGATGCTACTAATTCACTTGCACAGGCAACAGCAGATGCAGCAAATGCCGCTGCTAAGGCAGCCGAAGATGCTTACAATGCATCAGTAAAAGCGGCAGAGGATGCAGCAAATGCCGCTGCTAAGGCAGCCAAAAAATTAAAGTTTTGGTAGTATAAAACGATGATATCTCATTAACGCTATAAGTAACATTAATGAGATATCACATTGATAGTATTCCATTCAGTTCAGGTGAATATGCAACATATTCTGCATACGAAATAGCAAAACTTGACCCAGAATATATAATCAAGTCGTATTATATAACACCAAAATACCCAATCACAGAGTCATTGTATACCGAGTGCTTGAATAACCATTACTATCGCAATGACCCTGATTATATAACATCTGATTAGTAATATACACACACAATAATACCTTACTCCTCCATAAATACATTAGTTGCATTTAGAAGGAGTAATCATGGCATTGAATCAACAAGAATTAGAACGTGTTATTCGCTTAGAAGAACGCATCGGACAACTACAACGTGAGATGGTTACGGTGGAGGAAGAAATTAGTGCCTTAAAAAAACACGATCACGATGTCGATTTAACGGCACAGCAGAATTCACTAAGTGTATCTAACTTTGAACGTATCTTCTGGGCATTGATTACAGGTGGTATAGGCTATATTATATACACTCTTCAGAATAGCACAGGAAGTATACAATGACCAACACATTAGCAACAGCGACATTTATGTGGATTTCCTTGTTGGAAATTACGATATTAATCGTTGGTACATGTTGGGCTATCACACGTCACCGCATTTATAGGTGGGAAATTGTATTCGTGCTATGTTTTATGGTATTCACATCATTGTATAATAGCCCGTGGTTATTTACAGAAATACCGCCTACACATCATACCAACCGTGTATTATGGGATCTTTCATTTTTATTAGTAACATCAATACTCATCCGGCATGGGTTAAACCCTGGTTTAAAATGGGGTAAATGGTGGCATCTAGAAGTATGCGATGCTTGTGTATATACCAAACAGTTAAAACCGATAAGGAATAAATAATACTATGGACTCGGCGACATTATTTAATATAGTATCCATAACATCTATCGTATCATCGACTGCGGTGTTTATGAGTGTATTGTGGATAATACGGTATTGGAAGCGATACAATTGGGCAATTTTCGTAACTGAGGCTACGATAGCAGTAACATCATTTTATTTTTGTAGTAAAATATGGCTAATGAGTTCAGAGTTAGTACCAGTGGAAATGCTACAAAGCCGTGTAATGGTAGATATATCATTCCTGCTAATATCAATTATCATAGTCAAATGTGGATTTAAAAAAGATTATATGCGAACAATTGCATGCGATACGCATTTGGTTCCCAAAGAAAAATAATATACATAGTTTAATAAATACAAAGATATGATACCTTTTGAAATAATGAGTATGGGTGTGAGTGCATTGGCAGGGTTTGCTTTCAAGATGATGGCTGTACATCAAGAAAACAAACGAGAACAATTCAAAATGATGATGCAACAACATGCCGTCATTGAAGATAGTCGCAAAGAAGCAAGAAAACTCCAGAACCCAGCAGCAGCCTTTATTCGTAGATTTATTGTTATTACCATGATGTCTATATTGGCATTCCTAGTAGTAGCACCCGCATTGGATTCCACATTAACAACTAACATAGTTACTGAAATAGAACGAGAAGGGTTCTTATGGTGGGGTGGTGGCAAACAAATAGTAGTAACTGTTATTAGTGGAATGATGTACGATGATACTATTCGTTCTATATTGGCAAGTATAATTGGGTTTTATTTTGGAGGGGCCACCGTGCAGCAACGATGAAATTGGTAACATATAGCTTATGGGTACTAGTATTAGTAGGAATATTATCTGGTTGCACTCCGGTCGCATGGAAATCAGCAGCCGCAAGCACCGCTAGTTCTGTTGTTGTATCAGCAACTGAACAATCAGATAGTGTGATTGTTATGGATTTAACCAAGAGACAGCCCAACAGCCCATCAGATAGGAAACCAACCGGGTTTGGGCGTGGTGTGCCACCTAATTCTACACCACATATCACAAAATTCACCAAACCAACAGAACTAACCAATGAGGATGAAAAAGATAACACCTTGTTATGGTTCTTTTTCAGCATGATGATAATGGGGATGGTTGGTGCAAGTATTATTGGTATTATAGAAGCAGTGCAGAATAAGAATAATGCCCAAAAAAACAGTTAAAGCCAAAGATCTAAAAATAGGCGATTTATTCTTCTTCAATGAGGTTGAATACAAAGTAACATTCATAACATCAGACAGGGTACTCGGTGATTCTGGAGTAATGGGTAGTAAAACAGATTTAAACAAAGAAGCAGATGTCAATATAAAGGAATAAGAATGTACCAATACACCGCTAAATTAATTAGAGTAGTTGATGGAGATACGCTAGATTGCTTAATTTCACTAGGATTTGGTATTTTTATCAAAGAACGTGTTAGACTTATGGGAATTGATACCCCAGAAAGCAGAACACGCAATAAAGCAGAAAAGTCATGGGGATTGGCAGCTAAAGATAGATTAAAAAAAATCCTAAAATCCACCAAAGGAGAATTTATAATTACCACTAAATTACAGAAAAAGGGTAAGTTCGGCAGAATATTGGGCGAAATATTGATTCCAGCAGATATGATAACCGAAACTACCATAAAATATAATAGCGGCAACATATCAGTGAACCAAATATTAATGGAAGAGAAATTAGCAATACCATACACTGGTGGTAACAAAGAAGAAAGCAGAAAAGAAGCAGGTGTATTAGAGTTATGGAATACATACTATTCAAAATAACATAAATAACAATAATCAACTTTAGGATTTAACTTATGGATTTAGCACAACATTTACAAGAATTAGAAAACAAATTACAGGAAGGTGGGACTAACTACAAACAGTGGGAGAAGGAGCAAGTAGCCGCAGGTAAGCCAGCTGGGGATTGGAATGCATACAATGCGTGGAAAGATCAAAAAATGTGGGGTGACTATGAAACAAATGTAACACCAAATGCCCAGAAAGAGAAAGGGCCATCGTCTAGTCTAGATGAAGCATGGTGGGATTGGAATAAACCCAATGATACTGTTAAGGCCGACGGTGGTGAACTTCCATTAATTAATACTATCCATGTAGATTCCCCGAAAGGGCAAGAACTAGACAAGGAAGTTAATCAATGGAATAACAATAAAACGCCAAATACAAGATGGGAACGTCCCAATACAAGATGGGCAGATACTCCAGAACCTGATGACATCCCAGACAAATACAAAGGTGGTTGGCTCGGTGACTTGGAAATGGAAATTGACCCAGTTGATGATATTAAAAAATTAGCGGGTGTTAAAGAACCTACCTCGGCACCAGAAGAGTATAACAAAGATTGGTACTGGCATGATTCGTATGGCAAGGTCGTTCGTGATACATGGGGTGATCCGGTTAAATCAGGGTCGCATCCCGATAATCAAAAAAAGCAACCGTGGGATTTTTTCAGTGATGATATAGACCGTGATACTAAAATGGATCAATTAGATGAAGCATGGTGGGAGGATGACAGCCTTTACAACGCCGAAGTAAATAAACTTCGTCATAAAGAAACAAGCGACAAAGACGAAGTTAAAAAGGCAGGTGGGCATATAAACAGGGCAGTTGATCAAGTAACAGCTAAAGGTTATGGCAAAGAAGGCGATTCATGGCATCAACGGCAAACAGCACAGGATAAAGCAAGAAATCCTAACTCATATGATTTAAAAGGTAGAAAAACCCAACTGAATCCATATACTGGTAAACCAAATGTGCAATGGGGTGAAAAACGACCTGAAACAAAACAAGGTGCTACAAACCGTCGCAGACAAGAAGCAAAATCAAAGGCTTACAAAGACGAAGTTAAAAAGGCAGGTGGGCATATAAACAGGGCAGTCGATCAAGTAACAGCCAAAGGATATGGTAAAGAAGGCGATTCATGGCATCAACGGCAAACAGCACAGGACAAAGCAAGAAATCCTAAATCATATGATTCAAAAGGTAGAAAAACCCAACTGAATCCATATACTGGTAAACCAAATGTACAATGGGGCGAAAAGCGACCTGAAACAACGCAGGGTGCTACTAACCGCAAAAGGCAAGAAGCAAAAACAAAGTCGTACAATGACAAAGTTAAAAAAGCAGGCGGACATTTAAACAAATTCGGACAAGATGTGAAGAATATGTTTAGCGGTGATTCATATACCAAAGCAAAAGCAGCACACAAGAAAAAACTAGCAGATCGCAAAAAGTTATCAAAACATGAACAGAACATGGCACAACTTCGTGATCAAGGTATATTTTAATCCTCGGTAACATACATCAGGACAAATAATATTATTGTTTTAAAACAACAATATTATTAAAAAAATAATACCGAACCTTCTCCTTACTAAATAACCCAGTAAACAACATAATAGTCGTTAACAAAATTTCACATTAACATAGGAGAAAGTATGAAAAGATTTTTAACAGTAGCAATCGGTAGCATGGCATTGATGGGTGGTGCTGAACAAGCATCAGCAGATATAACAGTTTATGGTTCAACTGAACAAGCATTAACAATAACAGACAATGGAACAACTAATTCCAAAGATATAACAAACGGTGATACATACGTAGGTTTTAAAGCAACCGAGGACTTAGGCAATGGATTATCTGCATTTGGTGACATTTCATTAAATATAGACTCTGAGGGTGGTAATGCCGCAACTACTCGTGATGCTAAAGTTGGGATTAGTTCCAATGCTGGTACTATCACAATGGGACGACAGAAGAATTTAACTAAAGTGATCGGTGGCGCGGTTGATATTTTCGAAGGCAATAGTGCAACTGTTACAAGCCAAGCCCGTAATAATAACACAATGCTATATACATCACCAAATATGGGTGGATTCACCGGTTCTGCAATGCTAACAGCAGATGGCACAACAGGCGATGACAGTGTTGACACAAATGAATATGCCGTCGCATATGCCAATGGATCACTATCATTGGGTGG
>Ga0209685_1000390_pt1 | contig 31081 bp, 28 predicted proteins | sample SaaInlV_DNA_120m_FD_184685 | JGI IMG/M metagenome (GOLD analysis project Ga0209685, IMG submission 184685) | Marine microbial communities from expanding oxygen minimum zones in the Saanich Inlet - SI075_LV_DNA_120m (SPAdes) (version 2) | ecosystem: Environmental > Aquatic > Marine > Unclassified... | reverse complement strand
TGAGAAAGGGGCAATGATGTTTGCCCGTATACGCAGCTATCTCTCCACCTGCCAGAAGAATGGAGTATCCTCTTCCGATGCTTTGAGACTGCTCTATGAGAGACGGTGGCCTGAGTTTATGGAAATGACCCCTGAATAGTTACAACGGTTCTTCCTATTCGCTGGAGATGGAGAGCCACCGATTGAGCGGTTTACACGGAGTGATAGCGCTTCAGGAGGGGGAGGCACGGGTTTTGATCGGGTTTGCCAGAGCACCCGCTCGGCTGCTGGAGATGGGAGAGTTGGCGCAGTTGTTTGGTATGGATGAGATTGAGTTCAGCAAGGGGGCATTGATGGTTCGGATGACCCGACTACGAAAGAAACTCAGAGAGGTGGGTGGGGAACCGTTTGATGTCAAGGTCATTCGAGGAAAGGGGTATCAACTCACACAGCCACTGCAGTTGATATAACAGCAGAAAATCCAGGGCGGACCTTTTGGGTTATGCAACTTTGAATGGGGTTATTGCAGAGTAATCACCGCGTAATGTTGTGTAATGTTGCTGGCTATAGGCACTGTAATATCCCCAAACTCATATCAGCGTCAACATAGAAAAAACAGTAATGAAGTGCAAATTTACCACTCTTTATAGAGTTGTTGTCGCTCTTTCGATCACAAGCTAGAGAGCATTATGGGACATACACTCCAACAGACAGCTCAAAGCCTTCGTTCAGACTTTAGGTTGGCAGGGCTTGCTGTTGTTCTCTACCTCTTTTTGAGCAGTGCGCTAGTTTTTGCAGAAGGAGAAACCACAACCACCACCCAGACAGCACGTGTAAATGCGATTACCTCTGCTGCAGTTCAACAAGGTGTGCTTGGCTGTGCAGGAAGAGTGGAGCAGGTAACCAACTTTCTCGGTTTTGGTTCTGAGGCAGGAGCCCTAATTATGGTTGCGCCCCAACAACCTGATCAACGTGTGCTCTCGGTTGGGATGGAGATTCACACTGCAAATGACAAAGCCGCCTATGTCTCTGCCCACTTCTCACCAAACCAGGCCAACGGTTGCGGAGCGGCCTATGATGCCGTGGTGTATTGGGAGTCCAGTTGCAACCGTGTTGCCGAGACCCAGTTTACTGGGATGAAATCTGTGGGGCTGCTAAAGAGTGCGATTACTGTGCTGGATGGTGGTATTGCAACCAAGGTGCTGCTGATGCCTGCTGGCAGCGGCTGTGTCTCGATCAAGAAAGAAGTGGTTTTGTAGAAGTGTAACAACAATGTTTAAAATTTTGAATTCAATCTAGAGGAAAAGTAATGAGCAGAAATATGAGAACACCATTCCAGATGAGCGTGTTTGCCTTGGCGCTGGTGAGTTTGCAGGCCTCTTTTTCGGCTGTTGCATTTAATGGAGATAACATAACGGCCGACAGTACTAGTATACAAGCAGATAATGATGGTAGTGGCGGTGAGAGTTTACTTTTGCGAGCGGGTACTGGCATTACTGGAATTACACTTACATCGGTTAACGGCGGGGATAATACTGTTTCGATCACTGGTGAAACCAGTATTAATACAAACCAAAACAATACGACTAACATCAATGGTGGCACTAGTACTGGAGCTGTCACCATTGGTAATTCAGCGAACACTACGAGCATCAATAGTGCGACCAACAATATGGGTGTCAATGCCTTTGCAACAGCTAATAACATCGGCACCAACTCCGCGGCTGCGAGTACCAACCTGATTGGTAGCACAAACACAGGAACAACCGTTACCTCAACCGCAGGAAACAGCAGCCAGGCACTGCAAAATAACAGTGCCGTTACCCGGGTAACAGGGGGTACCACCGCATTCTCTGGCGGCTCTACAACCGTTGGTCAGTTGAGAATTGAGAATACAGGCGGTGCAACAGTTGATGCCAATGGTTTGATTACTGCAACCGGTGGTACCGCGCCAAGCGTCGCTCTGACATTAACGAATGGATTAGGAAATACTCATGGCTTGGTTGTCACTGAGACCCAGACCACGATTTCAGGGGGCACACAATCATCAAGCATGACTTTAGGTGATAACGGTGCCACATTCAGTAATGCAGCAACCGGCGCACCCGTACAGGTACATGGTGTAGATGATGGTACGGCTGATTTTGATGCCGTTAACGTACGCCAGTTTGCGGGTGCGATTGCATCCGTTACTGCAATGGCCAATATTCCACAGGTAGACCCAGGAAAAACCTACGCCATGGGTGTCGGTTACGGGAACTATATGAGCAAAGATGCACTGGCATTGGGTGGCACCTATCGTCTGGATGAGAGCACAGTATTGAAGGCTAGCCTTGCAAGCAATATGCATGATAGCCAGGAGACTACCGTGGGTCTTGGTGCAGCTTGGTCCTGGTAGATACAGAATAAGAGAATCAGCTTATAACAACAATTGAATAGGTAGAGATTAAATGAATAAGAGTGGATTTGTAGTTGGGGTGACGGCGCTAGGCCTGATGGTTTCAGTTAGTGCTTCAGGAAGTGATGACGTGTCTGATTTTGAAGGCCCCTACATAGGGGCCTCTATAAGCAAATCTAAGGGCGAGATTCTTTGGGAGAACACTGGCGATATCTATGATTTTGATCATGATACGGTTGCTGTTGCCGGGGTTTTTGCTGGATACAACACCTCTATTTTAGATGATGGTTTAATCGCAGGCGTTGAAGCTGCCTACGCTCCGGGTAAGGTTATCTATACAAGTGCCACGGTGAGTTCAACTACAGGTCGAAAAACTTATGATATCTATAACAGTCTTGATTTAAATGTCCGACTGGGTAAGAGTATAAAAACGGATGGTGGTGCAGTCATGCCTTATATCACCTCAGGATATTCAAGGGTAGATATTGATACAAAAAAAGGGGCTTGTGGAGCCAGCTCTGGCCACAACTATGGTGTTGGAATGGAGTACCAGAGCAACTCTGAATTCTTTGTCGGTTTAGGCTATTTAAAGCGGGATGGTTTTTCAGTTCCCGTTAGCAATCAAGCATGTGTAACTAGCAATGGTTTTGATGGAGAAACTGAAGCCCTTCAACTCCGTCTTGGTACTAGGTTTTAACCGGAGATAGATTATGTTATTTCCTATGGTTGGCTGGACGCTGATCAACAATGCTGGACCGTATTACTCACCACTGCGCTGTTATAGAGACAAGAAATGACTCCTACCGCTTCAAACAGCGGATGGAATTAGAGAAATAGGGGGGGGGCAAAATTCGGCGCTGAAAGGGGGTCAATTTTCAACGCTGATTGACAGGAGGGCTAGGGCGTGGGTTAAGTGCCTGATTATACGTCCTACCCCCATCCCATCCGCCTCGAACAGCCGGAGGCTGGTAACCTTCCCCCTCAAATGGGGAAGGAGCCAAAAATAGAGCCATAATGAGAACTGCTGGATCTGCATATTAACTCTTGCTTATTTTGCCAGTATTGGTATATTCAGCGGATGTTACTGCGCTGAAAAGCGGCAGAATTTACGGTGTAGATAGCGAGTGCTATTTTTCAAAAGTGGGAGCAGACCTGTAAGGGTCGTAGTTTTGGAATGCATATTGTAGAAAGAAAGAAAGAAAGACGTGATGCCGCGCCCAGAAGATGGAATAGGCAGTGCTCTTTGGGTTTTGATCGGCCGGTTTCTGTTCCTGCCACTCTCTTTACCTAAGCCAATAACCTCAAGCAGGTTATGCTTATGTAGGGCGTGCTGTATTATCAAAAAATCATACGTGGGGTGTGATCGTGGAAAATAGAAAAATACTGGCCGTTGATGATGAGCCGCTGATCCTGAAGCAGTATGAGAAGCTCTTCTCTGGTCAACATGCCCGCTCCTTTGATCTGTCACAGTATGATAATGGTCGTGCTGCCGCGATAGCGGTTGAGTCTGCAGCAATAACAGAGAACCCCTTTTCCGTTGCATTGATTGATATGCGAATGCCGCCCGGTATTGATGGGCTGGAGACTGCACGGCGCATGCGTGCGGCAGACGAGGATATTCAGATCATTATTGTGACTGCACAGAGTGACTGTAGTATCGATGCAGCATCACAAGAGCTATCGGGAAAAATGCTCTGGTTTCATAAGCCATTCCAAGGGGCTGAACTCTATCAGTCGGTGGTTCACTGCTGTGTCAGCTGGAACCAAAATCATGAACTCCAGCAGCTTAAACAGACGCTCTCCTACCGGGTTAACCTACAGACCCGCCGCCTGCAGGAGAAGGTTAGCTCCATGGAGGTGCTGCAGCGTAATAGCTTGTCACGTGAACAGTGTATTCGAACATTAAAGCGGGAGAACCGTACCCTGAGGGGCTACCAAGATCTCAGGGCGCTGCTCTCTAAACAGCGCTTGCCGCAGCAGCCCACCACAGCGTGGAGTAGTGGTCAGGAGGCTCCAGTCCGTCTGCTCTTGGTGGATAGTTCAGCGCAGGTCCGAGACTCCCACCAAAAGAGGATGCAAGAGACCGGCTTTGAGGTAGTGACGGCGGCATCGATACTGGAGGGGTTTGATCAGGCGCTCTCCACCCATCCTGAAGTAGCATTGATTGACCTCCAGATGAGTGGTGGTAATGGTGATGAGTTGGTCCGCATGTTACAGCAGGATAGCCGCACACTCGGTGTATTGCCGTTGCTATTTACCGCAGAGGGGGAGGAGGCGTTGGCGGTGCAGGCTGGGGCGGTCTACGGGGTGGTTAAATCCCAGCAGCAGGGTGTGCTGATTAACAACATGGAGTTGATCAGAGACTATGTGCTGCAACACCGCAAAGCGGTGATCAAACAGAAAGAGGCGCTGGAGGCAGACTTTCAGCCTAAGGAGGAGCCTGAGAACCGGCGAGTACTGATTGTTGATGATGAAGAGCCGATTCAAGAGGCGCTGAGTACCCTGTTGCAGGGGGTAAACGCCTATTTTCAGGACAATCTTAAAAATTTATTTGAAGAGACGGAGTGGCTAGCGTCTCAACAGGATGAGCCTGAAGTGGAGGCAGCACCCACATTCAAGGCCACCACGGCAGCCTCTGGTGAGTTGGCGATTGAGTGTGTGCTGGAGGCGCAACGTCTGGGACAACCCTTTGCTGTGGCGCTGATTGATATGCGTATGCCACCCGGCATGGATGGTATGGAGGCAGCGCGGGAGATCCGCCAAATCTCCCCCTCCACACAGATCGTAATCATGACCGCCTACAGTGATAATAGTCTGCACAAAATGCGTGAGGTGTTGGGGCTCAACTTCTCTTATATCATGAAGCCCTACAGTGAAGATATGGTGCTACAGCGTGTGGTTGAGGGGTGTGAGCAGTGGCGTATCAACCACCTTGTCAGTGGCTCACATGATGCACTGCTGAGTCTGGCAGAGGATATGGAGGAGGAGATCACACGCCGCCAAGAGACAGAACAGCAGCTTCAGTTAGCGAACCACACCAAAGATGAGTTCCTCTCCAGCATGAGCCATGAGCTGCGCACCCCATTGACCACCATGATTGGCTACAACGAGCTGATGGCTGAAGAGGATGGTGTCTCTGGCTCTTGGCGAGAGATGGCAGAGAGCAGCCTGCTGGCAGGAAAGACCCTGCTCCAGCTGGTCAACGACATTCTTGATATGTCGAAAATTCGTGCGGGTAAATTTCAACTCAATAACGCCCCATTCAATCTGCAGAAGATGGTCACCGAGGTGACTGATCTGATGAGTGTGTTTGGCTCACAGAAAAGTGTAGCGGTGAAGCTGGTGATTGATGCGAAGCTCTCTGCGTTACTGCACTATCAGTGGTTGGGGGATGAGATGCGTATCTCTCAGGTTCTATTCAACCTATTGAGCAATGCGGTTAAATTCAGCAACAACAGAGGTGAGGTAACGCTGCGATTAAGTGCTATTCAGTGCTCATCGCCGTATGGAAAAAACCTGAATAACTTTGCGCTGGAGGTGGTTGACCGAGGGATTGGCATGTCGCAAGAGGTGTTGTCTCGCCTCTTTACCCCCTTTGAACAGGCCGACAGCACCACATCGAGCCGTTTTGGTGGTACCGGATTGGGGCTGTTTATCTCCCATCAACTGGTGCAGCTGATGGGGGGAGCGATTCGGGTCATCAGTGAAGAGGGAGAGGGCTCCACCTTCCGGGTTGAGCTGCCCTTGGAGCAGACCACAGAGCGGGTAGAGTCGATTGATAACAAGGAGCAGGGGCTCAATATTCCACAACTGCAGGGCAGAGTGTTGTTGGCAGAGGATACCATCCAGTTACAGCGACTTGGCTCACTGCTGATTGGGAAGAGTGGGGCAACTGTAGAGATTGCCAACAATGGTCTGGAGGCGCTGGAGATGGGGCAGCAGCACGCCTATCGACTGATCTTGATGGATATGCAGATGCCGGAGATGGATGGCATTGAAGCCACACGCCGTTTACGGCAGCTGGGCATTGAGACCCCGATTGTTGCCCTGACCGCCAATGCCATGCCACAGCACAAAGAGATGTTTGAGCGCGCGGGGTGTGATGGCTTCCTCTCTAAGCCGATTAAGCGCTCACTGCTCTATGAGCTGTTGGCGAAGTACCTAGACCCAGCGCCCCAAGGTGAACAGAGCACTGTTACAGTCCCCCCTGCTGTTGAGATCAGTAAACCGGAAGAGGACCTGACTGATCTACTGGATGAGGAGATGATGCAGGAGTTTTGGGACTATATTGCCGATGCGGGAGAGGGGCTAGAGCAGGCCTGGAAAGCGCAGGAGTGGGAGCAGCTACGTAAGATTGCCCACGCTATTAAGGGGATGGGCAGCTCCTATGGGCAGTCACAAATGACACAGCTGGCCGCACAGCTACAACAGCTGGCCGTTGAGGGTGATGCAGAGGCGATGGCGGAACCCTACACAGAGCTGTTGGCCTTGATTGTGAACAACCCAATGGTGAGGGCTAAGCCATGACCATCCATTTCAGAGTAATGATGATGTTACTGGTTCTGGTGATAGGCGGGCTGGGGCTGTTGGCAAATCAATACCACGCAGCGGAGGAGAGGGCTAAGCTAGAAACGCTGCAGACAACGGCAGAACACCTTGTGCCTGATATACTGCAGATGCGGCGCAGTGAAAAAGATTTCTTACTCCGTCACAACCCCCAATATGTAGAGCAGCTCACGGTGCAATCTGAGCATATCAAGGTCGAGCTTCAAGGCCTACAGTGGCGGTTGATAGAGGTGGATCAAGATCCCCTGCAACTCAAGAAGATGGCCTCTCTGCTTGACCACTACCTCTCCCACTTTTTGACACTGTATAACATTGATGTAGAGATTGGTCTGGATGAGACGCTTGGGCTTCGAGGTGAGCTACGTAAATCTATACATGCGGTAGAGCGCCTCTTCGAGCGTATAGAGAGTGACAGCCTACTGAAAGAGCTGTTAATGCTCCGCAGGCATGAGAAGGATTTTTTGCTTCGTCAGGAGATGAGTTATTGGAAGAGGCATACCGTTTCCTATGGCCTTTTACAGCAAAAAATCAGAGCATCAGCCATCACTCCAAAACAGAAAACTCAATTGGATGCACTATTGGGTGACTACCAATCACGCTTCTCCAAACTGGTTAAAGCGAAGCAGAGCTATGGGTTGAGTCAGAACAGTGGTATTTATGCTGAGATGAGAGAGGCTGCCCATCAGCTGGAGGATGATGCAAAATCAACCATAGACCGCTTGGAGATCTATATAGGTCAAAGAAAAGAGCATATAGAAAAGTCGAGCAGCTTTATTTTGGCGACTGTAATGATGGCTATTCTGTTGTTAGAGCTATTCATTGCAAGGCGAATCTCTACATCCACAAGAGCACTGGTTAAGCAGATTAACACCATTGAGCAGTTGAATGGCTTCTCTGCGCGGATTGAGGTCACTGCGGAGGATGAGCTGGGTCAGCTGGCTCGTTCGTTCAATCAACTATTGGAGCATCTTGAGGATGCCAACGATAATTTGCAACAGAGCCTAGAAAAAGAGCGACAGGCGAGTGAAGCAAAAGATAATTTCCTCGCATCAATGAGTCATGAGTTACGCACGCCACTGGCCTCTGTGATTGGTAATAGTGAGCTGTTGATTGATGAGTGTGAGGAGTCTTGTGCAGAACAGTCTCGTATCGGATTGATTCGCTCTATTCAGCGTGCAGGAGAGCATCAGCTGGCCTTAGTGAATGATATATTGGATATGTCGAAAATTGAGTCGGGCAAGCTTTCGATGGATGAAGCCCCTTATGACCTGAGTCTGCTGCTGAAAGATCTGGAGATGATGTTCCTGACCAAGGCCGATGATCAAGGTATCCAGTTTGCTGTAGTACACAACAGTGAAGAGCCATACCAGTTGCAAGGAGATAGCCAGCGTATAGGGCAGATCTTGATCAACCTATTAGGGAATGCATTCAAATTTACGGAGCAGGGGCAGGTTACCTTGACGGTCTGGAGTGACTCAAAGTATCTCTTCTGTAGCGTTAAAGATAGTGGTATTGGAATGTCTCCAGAGACCATTGATACGCTGTTTGGGCGCTTTGAACAGGTCGATGGCTCTATCTCAAGACGCTTTGGTGGCAATGGTCTGGGTCTCTATCTATCACTGAATCTTGCTGAGATAATGGGGGGGGAAATTGATGTTTCCAGCAACATGGGGGAGGGCTCAATCTTTCAGCTGCGTCTCCCCTATCGCCCAACCGATATCCCTGTGCAGAGTAACCCTGCTGATAGCCAAGCTGAATCGGTTCTCCAGCAGCGCTATAGCGGAGAGGTACTGATTGCGGAGGATACTCCAGAGCTGCAACTGCTGGAGCGCAGAATACTGGAGTCGATGGGGGTTGTGGTTACCACCGCTGAGAATGGGCAAGAGGCGGTGGCGCAGGCAACTACAAACCATTTTGATCTGATTTTGATGGATATGCAGATGCCAGTGATGGATGGTATAGAGGCGACACGGGTGTTACGACAGCAGGGGGTAACGACTCCGGTGGTTCCCTTGACGGCCAATGTGATGCAGAAGCACAGAGATGCCTTTGTCGCAGAGGGGTGTAAAGAGTTCTTGGCGAAACCGATTGATCGTCAGGAGTTACGGCGTGTACTCAACCGTTTTCTGGCACAGCCACAAGAGCCACGAATCGCTGAACCTGTTACTGAACCCGCTGCTGAACCTTCTATTGCTGTACCACCACAAGCGGAGGAGGAGGTGGATGATGAGTTAATGGCAATCTTTATCGATAGTACCACCAAGAATAGAGAGAAGCTGAAAACAGCACTCTCTGAAAAAGCGTGGCCCGCATTGAGAGAGACCGCCCATACTGTTAAGGGCAGCGCCGCCTCTTTTGGTTATCCTGAACTCTCCAATATCGCAGAAGCGCTCCAGTTTGCACTGGATGAAGAGCGTATGGGGGTGGTACCAGAGTTGGCTATGGATCTATTGATCGAGATGGGAAGTGTGTTGCCTTGAGACACTATAGAGTGTTTATCGATCAGGGGTTAGGGCATCCTTTAAGCGCTTGGCATCATTAAATGTCTGGCGAGCACTCCAGATAATATACCCCCCCCAGAGCACCTTGACGTTATCAAATCCCGCCACACTCAAGGCAAGGTGTGCCTTTGAGGAGAGCAGCCCGGTTTCGCAGTAGAGCAGAATCGGTCTCTTTTTAGGGAGTGAGGCACGCTGCTCCAGTATATCGCGCCACTCAATATTGATCGCATTGGGCAGGTGCCCATTTTTGAACTGTCCACTGTTACGGGTATCGACGATGTAGAAATCCTCGTACCCTTGCTGCTCCAACTGTTCAGGAGAGATTGCGCCATCAGAGTAGGAGGCAAACTCCATGTACTCCTGCAGTGCATCAATCGCGGCGTGATGATCTGAATAGGCTGGGGAGGCAGTGAGTAGCGTTGCCAATAGTGTGACAATCTGAGGGGTACGTTTTGGAAGCATATTGATAGCTTTGATCTCTTGTAGCAGCGTTATAATAGGGGTTTACAGGCGGCTTTTAGCGGCCATTAATTCTTGACTATTTTAATTTATGATACAGCGGGACCAAATTTATTCCGAAGATTATGACCTGGTAGAGGGTTTTCGTTTTGATAAGGGGGTTGCCTCTGTCTTTTCGGATATGATCCGTCGCTCTGTACCGGGGTATGGCATGGTGCTCTCCTTGGTGGGGGTGTTGGCCGAACGTTATCTGCAGTCAGGGGGTCGTGGGTATGATCTCGGTGCCTCTCTGGGCGCATCGACATTAGCGATGGCCGCTGCAGCAGCAGAGCGTGGGGCGGCTCTGGTGGCGGTGGACAACTCGCCATCGATGGTAGAGCGTTGTCGGGAGAATCTGAAAACGGCTCAAGGTGTAGAGATTGATCTGCGTTGTGAGGATATCCGTCAAACCGTGATTCACTCCGCCTCTTTTGTGACCATGAACTTCACCTTACAGTTTCTACCCATTGAGGAGCGTGAACAGCAGCTGCGCAGCGTGGCAGAGGGGCTGCAACCGGGGGGAGCATTGATGCTCTCGGAGAAGATCCGCTTTGAAGATCCAGAGCAGCAGCAGCGGATGGAGAGCCTGCACCACGCCTTTAAACGGGCTAATGGATATAGTGAACTGGAGATCAGCCAGAAGCGCAGCGCACTGGAGGCGGTGCTGATTACCGAGACGTTGGAGCAGCACTTTGAGCGTCTGCATGGCGTAGGTTTTAAACAGGTTGAGGTGATCTTTCAGACACTCAATTTTGTCTCTATATTGGCCGTTCGATGAGTGATCTACCGGATAGCCTAGAGCAGTCATTACAGGAGCTGGAGCAGCAAGGCTTCGAAGGGTGGAGTGAACAGCTGCGCCCAGAGCTGTTAGCACTGTTTGCCCCCGGACAGAATGGGAACTTGCCCCGGTGGCAGAGTGCGTTGCAGCAGTTACCAAAGTTGAGCGCCCAACAGGTTGATCTGAATGCGGCTCGCCTACAGGTGGGGGCTTCGGATGAGTGCAGTACAGCGGTTTGCCAGCAGCTGGAGGCGACCCTTAAACTGCTGCATCCATGGCGTAAAGGGCCATTTCAACTCTACGGCATCCATATCGATACCGAGTGGCGATCCGACTGGAAGTGGGCGCGGCTGGAGCAGCAGATTCAACCCCTGCAGGGGCGCACCATCCTCGATGTGGGGTGTGGTAACGGTTACTATGCACTACGCATGGCAGGGGCTGGAGCCAGTTGTGTGGTGGGTATCGACCCCAATCTGCTCTTCCTCTCCCAATTTCAGGCCATTACCCATTTTATAGAGCCACAGCCCCCCGTCCACTTTATCCCCGTTGGACTGGAGTCACTGCCAGAAAATCTGCAGAAATTTGACACTGTTTTTTCGATGGGCGTGTTGTATCATCGAAAATCTCCGGTGGATCACCTCTATCAACTGCGTGGCGCACTACGTAGTGGAGGGGAGTTGATACTGGAGACGCTGATTATTGAGGGGGGACGTGGTTCTGTGCTGGTGCCTGAAGGGCGCTACGCGAAGATGAGAAATGTCTGGTTTATCCCCTCGGTAGATGAGTTAATGCACTGGTTGCAGCGGGTTGGCTTTCGTCAAGTGCGCTGCCTAGACCAGTCGGTGACGAGCGTGGAGGAGCAGCGAAGTACTGCATGGATGGAGTTTGAGTCACTACCAGACTTTCTCGACCCAGAAGATCCAACACGAACCATTGAGGGACACCCCGCCCCAAGACGGGTGGTGCTCTCGGCGATTGCGCCTTAATAAAGAGATAGATACGGAAAAGAGATTGAAGCAGGGACTGAAGCAGAAATGGGCCGAGTAATGTACAAACAGACAAGCAAACTATTATGGTTGATGTCAGGGCTGTTGCTGCTTCCGTTCGCGCTCTGGATGGGGGGGGAGTTCTCTGCGATTGCAGGTAATGATGCCAACCAAGCCCCTGCGGTGCGTGCATTGGAAGAGAGCACCGTTCCCGGCTGTCTATTTGCTTGGAGTAGCTCCGATGCGGTCTCCCGGGGTCGCTTTACCCGTCAGGTGGATCGTAATAAACGTGAACCTGTTGATCAGGTTTGTCAGTTGAGCAGTGATGAGAAGCGTATCTTCTACTTCAGTGACCTCCATAACCAGCAGGGGAAACAGATCTTCCACCTCTGGGAGTATCAGGGGCGTGAGATGGCCAAAGTGGCGCTGGGTACGGTGAAGGGAGCGCGCTGGCGTGTCTGGTCTAGCAAAAACCTGATTGCCAGCTGGAGCGGCACTTGGGTGCTAAAGGTGGTTACCAAAGAGGGTAGCGTACTGCATCAGGATCAATTTGAGTATGGCACCCTCTAACCCGATATAATCAACCGTTCACAATCTCTGGAAACGGTTATGAGTCTTACAGATCTACGGTCGTTTATCGACCAACTCGAACAGCAAGGTGAGCTGAAGCGTATCACTCAGGAGGTCGATCCCAATCTGGAGATGACCGAGATTGCAGACCGCGTACTGCGGGCAGAAGGCCCTGCGCTACTGTTTGAAAATCCAAAAGGTTCTAACATTCCAGTACTGGCTAACCTCTTCGGTACCCCGAAGCGGGTTGCTTTGGGGATGGGACAAGAGTCGGTCGATCATCTGCGAGAGGTGGGGCAGGTACTGGCCTATCTCAAAGAGCCTGATCCACCCAAAGGGTTCCGTGATGCATTAGAGAAGCTGCCGATCTTCAAGCAGGTGTTGAATATGTCTCCCAAGGTGCGCTCCAAAGCGGCCTGTCAGCAGGTGGTGCTGGAGGGGGAGGATGTCGATCTTTCTCAATGGCCGATTCAGACCTGCTGGCCGGGGGATGCAGCCCCGCTGATCACTTGGGGTATGGTGGTTACTCGCGGCCCCAATAAAGAGCGTCAGAATTTAGGGATCTATCGCCAACAGGTGATTGGTAAAAATAGGGTCATCATGCGTTGGCTCTCCCATCGTGGGGGGGCGATCGATTTCCGTGAGTGGAAGCTGGCCCATCCCGGTGAACCGTTTCCGGTCGCAGTAGTGATTGGTGCAGACCCCGCCACTATTCTTGGTGCGGTTACCCCCGTTCCTGATGCGCTCTCTGAGTACGCCTTTGCCGGACTGCTACGTGGCTCAAAGACTGAGGTGGTGCAGTGCAAAGGTTCAGAGCTACAGGTGCCGGCAACGGCTGAGATCATTCTGGAGGGGTATATTGACCTGGATGAGCTGGCCGATGAGGGCCCGTTTGGGGACCATACCGGCTACTACAATGAGGTCGACCAGTTTCCGGTCTTCACCGTTGAGCGCATTACCCACCGCAATAACCCGATCTACCACTCCACCTATACAGGTCGTCCACCCGATGAGCCTGCAGTCTTGGGATTGGCGCTGAATGAGGTCTTTATCCCCATTTTGAAGAAGCAGTTTCCGGAGATAGTCGACTTCTATCTGCCGCCAGAGGGGTGCTCCTATCGTATGGCGGTGGTGAGTATCCAGAAACAGTACCCCGGCCACGCCAAGCGGGTGATGATGGGGTGCTGGTCCTTCCTACGGCAGTTTATGTACACCAAGTTCATCATTGTGACCGATGATGATGTGGATGTGCGCAAGTGGGAGGATGTAATCTGGGCGATTACCACGCGGATGGACCCCGCACGAGATACCACGCTGGTGGAGAACACCCCGATTGACTATCTCGATTTTGCTTCACCGATATCGGGGTTGGGGTCAAAGATGGGGATGGATGCCACCAACAAGTGGGAGGGGGAGAGTAGCCGTGAGTGGGGCACAGCAATTGAGATGGATGAGGCGGTGAAGCAGAGAGTAGACCTGCTTTGGAGTGAGCTGGGTTTAGATCGCCTATAAACGGTTTTCTCTCTTCTGCTTGATAAAGAAAAAATTGCGGAAATAGAAATTTTTAGTTGATTCTTCAACAATAACATAGCAAAATGCTGGGTCTTATGGGGTACCCCAACCTAGTTAAGTTGAAGCCCCTCCCCCAAGCAGGGGGAGGGCTGGAGAGGGGGTTGAGGCTGCAAATACTTTTGCAACGATTAATACTATTAAAGATTAAGCAAGGAATAACAAATGGCAAACCGTATTGAGTTACAACCGAGTGGGCATCAGTTTGAGAGTAAAGCGGGTGAGAACATTCTTGAGTCGGCTCTAGAACATGGCGTTGCCTTCCCTTACGGTTGTAAGAACGGTTTCTGTGGCGCCTGTAAGGCCAAGGTCAGTGGTGACTATGAGTATCAAGATGAGTACAAGCCGCAGCCACTGACAGAGGAGGAGCTGGACGAGGGGGTGGTGATCTGCTGTAAGGCTGAGGCCAAAAGTGACCTTACTATTGAGGTAGAGGTGGTCAAGGGGGCCGATGAGATCAAGGTGCACACCATGCCGACCAAGGTCGTTAAGATGGAGAAGCTGGCTGATGATGTGGTGCGCCTCTACCTCAAAACCCCTGATAATGAGAGCATGCAGTTCCTTGCCGGTCAGTACATTGAGGTTCTGATGGAGGACGGTAAGCGTCGCGCCTTCTCTATCGCCAATGCGCCACACAACAACGATGCTATTGAGCTACATATTCGTCTGGTTGAGGGGGGGTACTTCACTCCGCATGTCTTTAATGAGATGACCGAGAAAGAGATACTGCGCATTGAAGGGCCTCTGGGTGGGTTCTATCTGCGCGAGGATTCACGCAACGATATCGTGATGGTTGCCGGAGGTACCGGATTTGCACCGATTAAGGGGATCATCGAGCACGCCATTGAGCTGGGGATGAAGCAGACGATTCACCTCTATTGGGGGGTGCGTGGTGAAAAAGATATCTACCTGAAAGAGCTGGCAGAGCAGTGGGCTGCAGAACATGAGAACATCAACTTTGTTCCCGTGCTGTCTGATGCTGCAGAGGGGTGGGAAGGGCGCACCGGTTATGTTCATGAGGCGGTGTTTGAGGACTTTTATGACCTCTCTGGTCGTGATCTCTACGTGGCTGGCCCTCCGGTGATGGTCAACGCCTGTAAAGAGGCATGTACCCAACGTAAGTTGCCAGAGAAGCGCTTCTACTCCGACTCATTTGAGATTGCAGGAAAGTCAGAAGGGAAGAAGTAACAGCAAAATTGTGTCAGGAGGAGGTCTCCAGTGAGTATGATAAATATAAGAACATTTCTGCTAGTCGTTCTGTTCTCCATATCGAGTATAGGCTATGCGATCGACCGTACTCCGATTGGCTCCTCGGGTATTGTTTCTGCGGGATATGATGATAAAAGCAGAGTCATGGAGCTTGAGTTCAAGAGTGGCAAGGTTGTTCAGTATTCGGGGGTTCTCTATTCGACGTATGATGGTCTGTTGGAGTCAGAGTCTAAAGGGCAGTTTTTTAAGGAGAAGATCAAGGGCAAGTACTCCCACAAAACCACTGAGGTGCTGAAGAAGAAGAGCAAGAAGAAAAAGAAAGGGAAGAAAAAGAAGGGTAAGAAAAAGAAGAAGAAAAGTAAAAAACAGAAGAAGTAGAGAGGCTGCCTAATCTCTGTTTTAGTCCAAAGACGGTGGCAGCTCTTGTGCGGAGCTGCTCCCTCTCCCTAGCTGGGAGACGATTAATACATCCTCTTCAGTTAGACAGATAGGGCGTGGTAACGGTTTTGTGCTGTTCTCCACGCAGTAGAGCAACCTCCTGCTCAAAGTAATAGAGTGCAGCGGAGAGGTCTTGGTTACGTTTCATCAGCCCCGCAAGCTCTTGATAGGCAATGCTGCTGGGGTGTAGTTCTATGCTGCGTTCCAGATGGTGCTGTGCAGCGCCCCACACCTCACTGCGGATAAATAGACGGCCTAAGGTCAGGTGCAGGGCTGCACTCTCCTCATGTCGCTCCAGCCACTTTTCACACACCTGTATCTGTTGATCGAGACGGTTGGCACTGAAGGTTCCATAGAGGGTAACCAGCTGTTCAGACCACTGGTGATTAATCTCTTTGCGTAGTAGTGTTTCACACTCTTCTTGGCTTCCCACATCGAGTAGCAGGGTGATGTAGTGGTAGAAGAGGATCGGGTTGTGGCGCTGCTTTTTGGCGAGCCTGTTCCACTGCTTGACCACCGCTCCATGTCCACCTCGTTCGCTGTGCTGGCTGAGCAGGCGGGTCTCGGCCTGTAGCTCTAGTTGAGTCAGCTCATCAGTGCTGAAGACCTGCTGTTTGCGTAGTCGGGGCAGCAGCTCCAGTACGGTATCCCAGTGGTTGAGTGCGCTCAGGGACTGTATCAACAGCTGTAGCAGCTTGTGCTGGTTGGGGCGTTCATCCTTGAGGCGGTTAAGTAGCTCTAGTGCTTCGCTGTACTGCTGGTGAGCCATCATCTGCTCGGCTTGAGTCAGGCGAATCACGAAGTCCGCCTTGGGGACCTCCTCATGAGCCTTTTGTAGGTATTGATCGCGGCGATCATCCGCATTCAGGTTTTGAGCGGCATTGGCTGCACCGAGGTAGTGCATCAGCGGGTTTTCGCTGTGCTTGGCTGATTTGGTGAGTAGCTGCTCTGCCTTTTTCCACTCCCCTTCGGCCAGGGTGATCAACCCTTGGTTCAGCTGCTTCTGGGAGCGCTTGACCTGCTGTTGCTGGTTCCACTGCTTGAGATCGCGAGGAGAGTGGATAAAACGCAGCAGCAGGTGCAGGGTAAACTGTAGTACCCAAAACAGTGCCAGTAGTGCGATCAGGGCAAAACTGGGGCTGGTCTCTACACTCCAGCCGGCGATGCGCAGCAGGATATAGCCGCTCTGTCCGCGCAGCTCCAGTGCCGCTACGCTGGCGATTAATAGGATCGATGTCAGTACCAGAATCCGTCTCATGGCTTCGCCTCTTCAGTCGCTGCTGTGGTCTCTGGCTCTGTGCTCTCTAGCTTCTCGCTGTTCCGTAGTGCAACAATCTCACGTAGTCGGCGGTGTGCCTCACCGATGGCGGGTAGTTGTGGTTGTAACTCCAGCTTCAGCAGTTGGCTCAACTGCTGCTGTAGTGTGCCGAGTGCAGGGCTGCTCTGGTCAAATATCGCCAGCCAGTCGATGGCAAATTGAACACGCTCACGGAATAGCAAGGTATCGCGCATCAGCAGGGTGCTCTGTGCCTGCTCCAGTCGTAGACGCAGAATCAGATGGCTCAGCTCTGCCTCAGAGCGGCTGGCGATGACGGGTAGCTCCTGCTCCTGTTTGTCGATACGTATCAGTGTTAGCAGATCACTCCATACCTTGTTGGCGACTGCTTCCCAGTTCCAGCCATCCGTCTTGTTCTGGAGAGGGGCAACGGCGATCTGCTCAAAGTTATCGGGTTGATCAAAGGGGAGGGTAGCGCCGATCTCAATGGCCTCTCGCAGTTGCGCCAGTGCAGCAGGTAGGTCTGGGGTTTGAGTCTTTCGAACCTGTTTCAGTTCGCGTTGAATCTGTTCATGGATCGGTAACAGAATGGGATCGCCAGAGGCGGTGATCTGCTGTCCCGCCTGAGCCAGTGCCTGTTGTGTGGTGGAGAGGTCACGCACAATCATCAACTGCTCTTCAGCAATTTGTAGCAGCCGCAGTGCCGCTGCGGTGTGCAGGTTGCTTTCACGACGGTCTACTCGGCGCGCCAGTGCGGCAACGCTCTCATTGAGTTGGCGGCTCTGTTCACGGTTACTGTGGAGCAGCTTCTGAATTATCTGCTCCTGCTGCTGCAGTGAACTCTGGGTGCGGGTCTGTAGCTTCTCAAACCCCTGTTGCTGCTGTTTGAGTCGACCACTAAAGCCAGCGGTGGTGTTGTGCTGAGATTCGACCTGCCCACTTAACTGGCTGATCTGCCCACTGAGTGATTGGATGCCCTGGCTGTTCTGCAGACCCTGTGCGTTGGCCTGCTGAGTCTGTTGTTGGATCTGCTGGGTAAACTGTTGGTTGATGCTCCAGAAGATGCCACCGAGGATGGCAAAGCCAACCACGATCATCGCAATCAGCTTAGGGAGATTAGAGGGGGGGCGGGGTGTGGCCTCCTCTGGAACGGCTTCGGAGGTGGCTTCAGAGAGCACCTCGGCATCGACAATCACCTCCTCCGCTGTAGTGGAGCTGTTTTCTGCTTCGCTTAGATCTGTTTGACTCATCCGTGTGCTGCCTATTCGGTGTTGTTGTGGGGCTGAAATAACGTAGTAAGTGTATCAAGAATGGCATCATCGCTGGGGCTTGTTGCCAACTGCGGGGGGTGTTGGAAGCCACGCTCCAGTGCCACCTCGCGGGTGCGCTCACTGATCACCACCAGTGGGGTCTGGAGCAGGGCCTTGTGGCCCGCCTCTCCAACCATCTGAATCAGGTTGTCGAGGCTCTGGTTGCTGGTGACGATGGCGGCATCCAGTTGGCCTGCCTGCCATGCTTGTAGTACGGGGGTAGGGTCGGTGTTGGGGATGGTGCGGCGGTAGGCTTCGGCATAGTGGACCTCGGCCCCACGCTTGCGTAGTGTCTCAGCCAATAGTTCACGCCCCCCCTCACCGCGTACGATCAAAATCCGCTTATCAGAGACGGCCTGTAGTTGTGGGGTCGCCAGCAGTCCCTCACTGTCAAAACGTGATTGAGGAAGAATATCGACCGCCACTCCGAGCTGCTGTAGTGTGCGGGTGGTCGCTTTGCCAACGGCAGCCACTTGAATGGTTTTGGGTAGAGTGCCCTGTTGCTGGATCATCTCCATGCCGATGCGAGCCGCATTGGCGCTGATAAACAGCAGAATGTCGAACTGCTCTAACTGTTGAAACTGCGTGATCGCCGGTTGAGGATTTTGCGGAGGCAGAATCTCAATGGTGGGAAAGGGGAGCGCATCACCGCCCGCCTGTTTAATCAGACTCATCAGCGCGGCTGCCTGATGGGCAGGGCGGGTGACCAGAATGGTTTTTCCTTGAAGCGTTTTTTTGGGGAGTGCGTCCTGCACAGCTAAGATTCAGCGTCTACTCTTCTGCTTCAGCATAAAGTGCATCAAGAATCTCTTTCGCACCGCTATTAAGTAGCTGCTCTGCGACCTCGACACCGAGAGGCTCACCCTCTACCGCAGCGCCATGGATCTCCTTGCGGATGATGGTCTTACCATCCACAGAACCCACCAAACCGCGCAGATAGATCTGATCGCCATCGAGTACGGAGTAGCTGCCAATGGGGACCTGACACCCCCCCTCCAGACGGTTGTTGAGGGCGCGTTCAGCGCGTACCCGCAGAGAGGTCTCGTGGTGGTTGAGTGGTGCAATCAGCGCTAGCACCTCCTGGTCCCCTTCTCGACACTCGATGCCGACGGCACCTTGGCCAACTGCAGGTAGAATCACCTCGGGTTCAATACGGCTGCGGATGCGCTCCTCCATCTGCAGTCGGATAAGGCCGGCAGAGGCGAGGATGATGGCATCAAATTGCCCCTCATCCAGCTTTGCCAGACGGGTATTCACATTACCGCGCAGGTCAAGAATCTCCAGATCTGGGCGTAGGTCAAGCAGCTGGCATTTACGGCGCAGACTAGAGGTGCCGACCTTGGCACCCTGTGGCAGATCTTCAAACTTCTCATAGCTGTTGGAGACAAAGGCATCCAGTGGCACTTCGCGCTCACAGATGACGGGAAGAAACAGCCCCTCGGGGAAGGCCATCGGTACATCTTTCATGGAATGTACCGCGATATCGCACTTGCCCTCCAGCATCTGCGCCTCTAGCTCCTTGACGAAGAGCCCTTTGCCGCCGATCTTTGCCAGTGGAGTATCGAGAATCTTGTCCCCCTTGGTGCTCATGGTCACCAACTCTACCTCCAGCCCATCGTGAATCTCCAGCAGACGACTCTTCACATATTCGGCCTGCCATAGTGCGAGGGGGCTTTTACGGGTTGCAATTCGAAGCTTGGATAACATGATAGGATTCCAGATTGGGGTTACAATGGGTATATTCAGTTCGAAGTATAAGGAATGCGGAGCGTGTTGTCTCTGCCAGAGGATTCAGTGAACTATTTTTTCAGACATTTTTTGTGGGTGATGTTGTTGCTAGGCCAGACGGCTTGGGCTGACATTGATCATGTGAAGATGAGCGCCAATCTACAAAAGGATGGGGGGCTGGCTGCGCAGCGCGGTGTACCGATGGTACTGATGGTCTCTGCGGAGGAGTGTCCCTACTGTATGGTGATGGAGTCGGACTACTTGGTGCCGATGTTGCGCAACAGGGCGTATGACTCGATGGTGTTGATCCGCAAAATCCATCTTGATAGCTTTGATGAGATTATCGATTTTGATGGAAAAGAGATTGCCCCAACCGATCTGAGTCAGCGTTATGGTGTCTGGGTTACCCCGACACTACTCTTCCTCAACAGTGAAGGAGAGGAGGTGCAGAAGCGTATGGTGGGGCTGGGTGTACGTGATTTTGTTAGCGACTTTATCGATCAGTCGATTGCCGCTGCCACTAAATTTATTCAGTAGAAGAAGAGCATTATGGAAGTGAAAACTGTTACAGAGAAGCCATGGACTGGCCGTTTTACCGAATCAACCGACGCCTTTGTTGAGGCCTTTACCGCATCGGTTACCTTTGATCAGCGCATGGCGCACTACGATATTCGTGGCTCTGTCGCCCATGCGCGGATGTTGGCGGACGTAGGCGTGTTGACCAGCGAAGAGCAGCAGCAGATTGTGGCTGGGTTGGAGGCGATTCTGGAGGAGATCCAGAACGGCGATTTCAATTGGTCGATTGCGCTGGAAGATGTGCACATGAATATTGAGTCACGTCTGGTGGCACAGATCGGTGATGTGGGCAAAAAGCTTCACACTGGGCGCTCACGCAATGACCAGGTGGCAACCGATATCCGTCTCTGGTTACGGGATGAGGTTGATACCATTTTGGCAGAGATTACCCGTCTACAAGAGGCGCTGCTGGTACTGGCAGAGCGTGAGGCGGAGACCATCATGCCCGGCTTTACCCACCTACAGACCGCACAACCCGTCACCTTTGGGCACCACATGATGGCGTGGCATGAGATGTTGGTGCGCGATTATGGTCGCCTTACCGACTGCCGTAAGCGGGTCAATATCATGCCGCTGGGTGCTGCAGCACTGGCGGGGACGACCTTCCCCATTGATCGTACTATTACCGCGCGTCTGCTCGGCTTTGATGCCCCAGCAGAGAACTCACTGGATGCGGTGAGTGATCGTGACTTCTCGATTGAGTTCACCTCAGCGGCTTCACTGCTGATGATGCACCTCTCGCGCTTCTCTGAAGAGCTGGTGCTGTGGGCCTCCGACCCCTTCAGTTTTGTCGAGCTGCCCGATAGCTTCTGTACCGGCTCCTCCATCATGCCGCAGAAGAAGAACCCCGATGTGCCTGAACTGGTGCGTGGTAAGAGTGGGCGGGTGTTTGGTCACCTGATGAGCCTGTTGACCTTGATGAAGGGGCAGCCGCTGGCCTACAACAAGGATAATCAGGAGGATAAAGAGCCACTGTTTGATACGGTTGATACCCTCAAAGGTTCACTCAAGGTCTATGCCGATATGATGCCTACGGTCGAGGTCAAGCGTGAGAATACCCGCGCTGCTGCCGGCAAAGGCTTCTCTACCGCAACCGATCTGGCGGATTACCTGGTACGTGCCGGGGTCCCCTTCCGCGATTCACATGAGATTGTTGGTAAGGCGGTGCGTTACGGTATTGAGCAAGAGAAAGATCTCGCTGAGATGACAGTGGAGGAACTTCAACAGTTCTCTGCGGTCATTCAAGAGGATGTATTTGAGGTGCTGACACTGGAGGGTTCAGTGGCGGCGCGTAACCACCTTGGAGGCACTGCGCCACAGCAAGTCCACGCGGCAATTCAGCGCGCTAGACAACGCAAGGCAGAAGAGCTTTCCGGTGGCAATAACTTTCAAGACCAATCCTATTAAAGATACCCTCAAATCAAACTTGGTTTAAACAGACGAGATTTAACATATGGCCTCACGCTCCAGAGCAATTCTACCCATCACCCTTGTGGTCCTGCTATTTCTGCTGCTCTATGTCGGGCTGTTTCTCAATCCTCGTCATGAGAGTAGTGATTCGCCGATGATTGGCAAGATGTCCCCAGAGTTTGATCTGCCTGACCTGCTGCAACCGGGTGTGCGCTTTAGTCGTGCAGACCTCAATGGTCAGGTGAGTCTGGTCAATATCTGGGCGACCTGGTGCCCCTCCTGTCGTGCCGAGCATGATGTGTTGATGCGTCTGGCGGCAACCAAACAGATCCCGATCTACAGCATTAACTGGAAGGACCGCATCGAGTCAGGCGGCAGCCGTGAAGCGGCAATTCAGTGGTTGGGTGTGTTGGGTGATCCTTATTTGAAGACGGGGGATGACGGAGACAATGTAGCGGGGCTGGAGTGGGCGGTGACGGGTGCACCAGAGACCTTCCTGATCGATATTGAGGGGCGTATTTGTGAGCGCATCACTGGGCCACTGAATGATCTGCGGTCACCAAACCCTGATAACCCTCAGGAGGTGAAGAACAACGTGGGGAATATTTTGAAAATAGCAGAGAAGATGCGGGCAGCGGATGGTCGTTGTCTGCCGAGGGGGACGTAATGAAAAAATGGTTTTTACTGTGGATGGTGTTGTTGGCACCGATGGCGTGGGCGGCACCGATTGATAGCCTTCAATTTGACAATCAGAATGATGAAGATCGTTTTAAACGGCTAATCGAAGAGATCCGCTGTGTGAAGTGTCAGAACACCAATATTGCGGGCTCTAATGCCGACCTGGCGCGTGACCACCGCATGAAGGTCTATCAGATGATGAAGCAGGATAAGACGGACTGGGAGATTCGCCAGTGGTTTGTGGCCCGTTATGGTGATTTTGTGCTCTATCGTCCGCAGGTTGATTCTCGCACTTGGTTGTTGTGGGGGCTGCCGCTACTGCTGGTTCCAGTCGGTGGCTATCTACTGTTGGTGCAGCTGCGTCGTCAGCGCAAAGCAGCTGATAGCTCTAGCAATAATGAGGTGGCCTCTGTCGAGGCTCCTTTGAGTGAAGAGGAAGAGAAAAAACTCTCCGAGGTACTGAAATAATGGGTAATGAGACGATGTTTTGGCTAGGGGCCGCTGGGATGATTGTGTTGGCGATGCTATTTCTGCTGCCACCGCTACTGGGTCGCACCAAGTTGGTGAGTGTGGCGCGGCGCGAGACCAATCTTGCAATCTTTCAGCAGCGGCTGGAGGAGCTGAAGCAGGATCTTGAGGGTGAGTCGATTAACCAAGAGCAGTTTGGTCAAGCCGAAGCCGACCTGAAACGTGAGCTGTTGTCTGACTTGGAAGAGGAGGAGCAGCAGGCGCACCAAGATAGCGGCGCAGGTCGTCTGGCAGCCGTAGCGGTACTGGTTGCGGTGCCTGTGATTGCGATTGGTGTCTACACGCAGATCGGTTCACCTGAGGCGGTTGATGTGCAGGCAGCGAGTCAGCGGGCTGAAGCGAAACAGGGCAAGGTCGCCTTTGAGGATGCGGTGGCTCAGTTAGAGAAGAAGCTGGCGCAGGACCCAAGCAATCTAGAAGGGTGGATGATGCTCGCCAAATCCTACCGTTATCTGGGGCGTAATGCAGAGATTGTGAAGGTCTATCAACGTGCCTTGAGCCACTTTGGTGATCACCCTGATCCACAATTGCTACTGGATTATGGTGAGGCGCTGGCTGATCAGCAGCAGGGAGCATGGGAGGGTGAGCCGATGGTGCAGCTACAGCGCGCACTGGAGATCGACCCGAACCATGCCGATGTTCTCTGGTTTGCGGGCCATATCCACTTTGATATGGGGAAGCCTCAGCAGGCACTGGGCTATTGGGAGCGCCTCTCTAAGGTGGTACCGCAGAATGATGATGAAGTGATCAGCATGATCAATCAGGCAGCAGCCAAGGCACAGCAGCAGCTGGGGCTACCACAACAGCCACTGATTGCAGTGAAGGCAGCGCCTGCAGCGAGTGGTGCAACACTCTCTGTTGCTGTATCACTCGATCCTGTGCTGGTCGGCACTGTCTCCCCTGAGGATACGGTTTTTGTCTTCGCCAAGGCCATTGGCCGAAAAGGGCCACCACTGGCAGCAAAACGTCTTACTGTGGCTGATCTACCTGCTACAGTTTTGTTGGATGATTCTCTGGCGATGATGCCCGGGAACAATCTATCCAGTGTTGAGCGGGTAATTGTTGGAGCTAAGATCACCAAGAGTGGTGTCGCTACAGGAGGTAGCGGTGATCTACTGAGTAGTACAGAAAGTGCGACTTCAAATAGCGAAACCATCCAGTTGCAGATTAGTGCCGCAGCAGAGTAGTAGGTAGGGGGTAGTGATGAATGAGGAGGAGCAGGCAGCACAGCAGCGTCTATTGAGGCGATTTAAATGGATGGTGGCGGGGGTCACTCTCTTTTGTCTGCTGATGATCTTTTGGTTGCCAAGGTGAATTGTTGAGAAGCAAAATGCCAGAGTATGATGATGTCATTTTGATCGTAGATGATACCCCTCAGCAGAGTCTTCTGTTGAGGCGGGTGCTTGAGGATGTTGGTTTTAACAACCTGACTGTTGAGAATAACCCTCTTACTGCGCTGAATAAATTCAGGCAGAGTACCTTTGACTTGGTTCTTCTGGACTATGATATGCCGGAGATGAGCGGCATAGAGTTGATGGAGCAGATGATTCTGCACCAAAAGCCAGAGGGTGATGAGGATGAAGTGGCTTACTACGTCCCTATCGTTATACTCACGGCAGATCATGATAAAGCGACTCGTTTACAGGCTCTGAAAGCGGGGGCTAGAGATTTTATTACCAAACCCTTTAATCGGGAAGAGGTGATTGCGCGAGTCAATAACCTGCTTGAAGCGCAGCGTGCTGCCTATCAATTGAAGCAGCAGGCAGAGCGGCTGGATACGATGTACAGTGAGCTTTCAGTTATGCATCAAGAGGTGCTGGAACAGAAGGCGACCATTGAGTTGATGAATGTGAAGGCATGCGATGAGCGTGACTTTGTAGAGTCGATCTTGAGATCGATTCAGGAGGGGGTTGTGGTGATTGACCCTGAGGGTAAGGTTATTCGTAGTAACCAGAAGATGGTTGAGATGGCTGGAAGGGGAGATTCTGTCGGGTCAATGATGGGGCTCACCCTCTCAGAGCTGTTTGTCCCAGTTGAAGAGAGGATCTCTTTTTCTCAAGCGATGTTACTCTCTCTGCAGCAACACCTGCAAAGTATACTGAATGAGGATGAAAATCGCTTCTGGTCACTGCTAGACTCGGCACCCGTTTCGCTGGTGATGGTAGATGAGACGGGTATTGTGAACTACCTCAATGGCTCTATGGAGGCGATAACTGGGGGGGAGCACTCTGACTGGGTCGGCCGCCAATATGTAGACCTATTGGCAGAGATGGGAGAGGGGAGCTTCTCTATAAAATCCCTGCAAGAGGCCTTCAGCTCTGCTCATGGTGTTGTGCTGGAGCAGGAGCTGCAGACTCAATTACCCCACAGCTCCTCTGCAGAGGAGGCCTTAAGCGCTAGTGCGGCGCGGCTGGAAGTAAAGGGAGAGCCTGCACTGTTGGTTATGCTTTACGATCCACTCAGGCAGGATTGTGAACTGCTTCAGTTGACCCCTTTTGGTAGTCTGTTTCAGAATATGGAGCGTAATAAAAAAATCCTCTCTGTTGAACGCAAGTTGCGTAGAGAAGAGGGGGATGTGTTGCCCGTACAGATCTCTGGGGGAGAACTTCATACGGTTGATGGGGAGAGCAAGGGGGGCGTTCTGGTAGTGTATGACTTGAGTGATCGCAAGCTGCTAGAGCAGGCCGCACAAGAGGCAGCCTACAGGGGAGGGATTGCTGAGATCAGCTCTAATGTTGCACACAATGTCGGCAACAGTATGACCGCAGTAAAATTTTATCTGGATGAGCTGATGTTGATGAAGCCAGTCAGTCAGCGTTTGGAGGAGGTGCTGAAAAACAGTACCTGTGTATTGAATACACCGGACTCTGGGGGGCGAGCAATAGAGGAGAATATGATCAACCTGCTTGTAGGGGCTCGGGAACGCTTTCTTGAGAAGACATTGGATGAAGCGGTCCATTCGGCAGAGCAGATCATCGTTTTTCTGGCAGAACAGAAAAAGCTCATGGGAGGTGGAGAGCGTCAGTATTGGGTCTCCCGTTTTAATCTTCAGCAGGAACTTAATGAGGCGCTGCTGTTGATCAAAGAGCAGGTGCTGTGGATGAGTGTTCAGTTTGAGTTAGAGGTAGACCCTTCATTAATAGAGGTCTCCCTACCCCGTCATCTGTTTCGTTGTGTGGTGGTGAATTTGTTACAGAATGCCGTTGATGCGATCTCTGCTCGCCATAACCAACATGCAGAGGGTGAGACATTTGAGGGCGTTATTGTAATGACGGCCTCTCTTTTAGAGGCTGAGCCTCAGTTTTTCCAGCTCGAAATCAAGGATAATGGCATCGGCTTTGAAGAGGCGGTTCGTGATGGTTTGAGTACGCTCTTCTCAGCACAATATACAACCAAAATAAAGGGGGGTGGAGCGGGTTTGCATACTGCTGGTAACTTTGCGTTGACGGTGAAAGGAAAAATTGAGGCTGAGTGTGGTCAGAATGGAGAGGGGGCCCTCTTGCGAGCGACCTTGCCGATTCACCTCCGAGATGTATAAGAGAACTTGATGGTTAGCCTGTTATATATACGGGGAGGAAGAATTGTGACTTTATGCTTGAATATTCAATAAAGTTATAGTATAGTTGTTTCACTTTCTACGGTTTTGGTTAACAGTTTTTGATTTTTTAGGAGATTTAAACATGAAAAAAGTTGCATTCTCAGTGGTTGCTGCACTCTCTTTGATGGCTGCAAGTGCCGCCAACGCAAGCTGGTTTGGCGGTAACAACAATAGCTATGGTGGTTATGACGACAATGATTGGCCTGAGTGGACGCCAATGTATTGGATGGAAGAGATGATGGATGAGTGGGACAACAACGATGACGAAGATTACTACCGCTATGGTGGTCAAGGCTTTGCTCCTCGTTACGGTTATGGCCCAATGCCTTACCCACAGCAGTATCCTGCTCCTGCAATGGCTCCTCGTGCAGCAGCACCACAGGCTCCAGCAGCACAGTAATTACCGTTTACGCGGGTTACAAAAAACCGACGGGGTTCGCCTCGTCGGTTTTTTTATGGGCGCTTAAACCGTTTGGCGCTAATATACGTATTTCTACGTATGGTGATATTGGCGCTTACTCCATAGAATCTCTCATAGGATTAAAAGAAGGAGGAGTGTTTTATGGAAGCTGTAAATTTACCAACCGACGGGCAGGATCTGTCCAAAATTTCTACCGTTATGCAGGCGATTAGCCACCCAATGCGACTGAAGATTATTGGAGCGCTGGGACGTGGAGAGAAGATTGTGACCCATATCATGGAGGAGGTAGGCTCTAGCCAGAGCAATGTCTCTCAGCATGTAGAAGTACTACGCAAGGCAGGTATCGTTCAGTCACGCAGAGATCATAATCGTATCTACTGTTCAATTGCTGACCTGAATGTGTTGACACTGTTGACCAAAGTGCGTGAATGCTACTGCAATACGCAGCACGGTATGCGTACCTCGCGTCGTGCACAGATGGTCGGTTAAACAATTCCCCTTTTTTGGGGTAATAAAAAACCCGGAAGCTTTCACTTCCGGGTTTTTTTATGCATACCGTTACTGAGAATTAGTCAGCAAAGGTATTTGAGGTGATATTCTCATACCAGCTCAGTGCATAGTCTACTTCACGGGCGCGGTTCGCAGGATTGCGATCCTTACCACTTGGAGTCAGACCACCTGAGACCTTCTGGATCTTAGAGCCATCTTCGCGTAGCTTGTAGATTGCTGCAACGGAGATACCATCCTTAGGTTGGAAGGAGATCACGCTGTAACAGGTGTTGACGTATGCTGGAGTGCCTGGGGTATGACCCTTGAGCAGTGCAACGATACCTGCAGCACAGACCTTCGCCTCAGAAGATGCGGCATAACCAGACTTCGGCATACCCTTGGCCTGACTCGCATCACCAATCACGTGAATGTTCTTGCGAATGGTAGATTCGAAGGTGTGTAGGTCCACTGGACACCAGCCAGACTTATCAACCAACCCAGCAGTGAATGCGATCTTACCCGCTTTCTGGTCTGGAATGATGTTGATGACATCACCCTTGAACTCTTCAATTTCGGCAGAAACGGTCATGCTATCTGCATCTACAGCCTCAATGGAGCCACCTTCAGCAGCCTTGACCCAAGTGATCAGAGAGTCATCGGTACCGTATCCGTAGTGGTTCTTCCAGCCTTCCATAAACAGGCCAAACTTGGAGAACTTGTCCTTGGGATCAAGCACGATGATCTTTGATTTTGGCTTGTTATGCTTGAGGTAGCCAGCGATCAGGCTGGTACGCTCGTAAGGGCCAGGAGGGCAACGGAATGGGTTGCGAGGTGCGCCGATAATGACGGTACCACCATCCTTCATCGAAGAGAGCTGGTCACGCAGTAGTTGCGTCTGCTTACCGGCCTTCCAGGCGTGAGTGATCTTGGTGTCAGCAACCTCATCACTGTGGCCTTCTACATACTTGTAGTCAACACCAGGAGCTACGATACAACGGTCAAAGGAGTGGTTTTTGCCACTGGCTGTAGAGACGCTGTTGTTTCCGATATTGGTAACCATATCGTGAACTACGTTGATGCCTTCAGCCGCCAGCCCTTGATAGCCATGGGCGAGGTAGTCTAGCTTGCGCTCACCGGCAAGTACGAAATTACTCATAAAGCAGGTGTGATAGGTTGCGTTAGCCTCAATCAAGGTAACATCGATTGATGGGTCAGCCTTCTTGATGTAACGGGCTGCGGTTGCACCGCCCATGCCGCCACCGACAATGACGACGCGTGCCTTGGCTGCAGATGCGGAGGGGGTGTAGAGAGCGATGCCAGCAGTGGCAGCAGCAGCTGCACCACCGGAGACCTTCAGAAAGTCTCTACGGTTAAATGGTTTTTTTGTTGTACTCATGCTTCATTCCTCCCTAGTTCTGGCTGCCGTAGTAAGCAATGATGGCGTTAAGGCCGGATCTGCCCTCTTTCTCAAGCAGCAGGTTAACCTTCTTCTTCATCTTACGGCCGACCGCGCGGTCACCATTCATGAAGTCCTGCATGGTGTAGTGGAGGTATGGTGTCCACTGTCCTGCAAGAATACCGGAGTCATCGGTTGCGTCAGAGCCGCCATCAGCGTGGCATTTTTCGCAGTACTTGTTATGCAGTTTCTCGCCTTTGGCGATGTCGGCAGCGTTGGCCTTCTGTCCTGCACCGTAAGGCTTCTGTGCAGCATAGTAAGCAGACATTGCTACGATCTCAGTATCGCTGTAGCCCTTAGCAACACGTCCCATGATGGTGGATTTGGTGTCGCCATCGCGGAACTCTTCCATTGCTTCGGAGAGGTAGTCCTGAGACATGCCTGCAATTGATGGGGTTGCAGGACCTTGGCTTACGCCATCGGTACCATGGCAGCCTTCACAGGTGCTGGCGAGCATGGCACCAGAGGCACCAGAGAGAGTTTTGGGTGGTGCCTTCTTAGCTGCTTTAGCAGCAGGGGCGGCAGCCTTTTCGGCAGGTTGTTGTGCGGTACAGCCAACCATTACGGCAGCAGCAAGCGCAGTGACTGCAAGCGTCTTAAGTCGCATTGAGCGATCCTCCTTTGTTGTGATTATAATTTTGTATTCAATCTCGTGTACGCAGGTTAACAACTAGAGATTTTATAGCGTACACACTGCAATGCAGGTTGAATAGTGGGGCTATTCTTCCATAGTCTGTTACATAAGTGCAACAATTGATTTTATGGATTAGTAGGTTAGCAGCTTCTTATGAAGGGTGCGTTAGCGAATGCTACGCAAATAGAGGCGCTCAAAGAGCAACTTTGCCCAGTGGAAGAGGCGGCACTTGAAAGCGATTGCCCGTTTCATATCGCGATAAACCAGTACCCCTGTCGAGATAGAGTCAACGATACAGATCAGCTCTACCTTGAACTGGTGCTGCTCGGGTCTCCCAGCCATATCGGAGAGCATGTTCTTTATTGCAGCCTCAGCCTGCAGGTCGGCCATATGTGCCTGCTTGGGAAGCCATGCGGGTCCGGGGAAGCTGCCACTGTCTCCTGCAACATAAATATTGGGGTGGTTTTCGATGCGCCCCCCCTTGTCTGCGACCACAAAGCCGCCAGCAGAGAGTGGCAGCCCGCTCTCTGTGAGCCATGCGGGGCCTGTTAGACCGGGCATAAACAGGGTGAGTTCACTTGCAAACTCTCCCCCTTCAGTGATTACGCTATTTTCGGTGATCCCCTTCATCTTGTGGCCGAGGTGCGTATCGATATTGCGCTTGGCCATCTCCTTGAGCAGCCCTTTAACCGCGTTGGGTCCCATGCGCTTACCAGGTTCTGGTGCAGGGCTAAAGAAGGTGAGCTTGAATTTATCGCGCCGCCCCTGTTTGCGTAGTAGGGTGTCGATGCCATAGAGGAACTCAAAAACCGGGCCACCACGCATTGCTGCGGGTTCGTTGGGGTTTCCGGCAAAGCCCATGGCAATTGCGCCGCCATCCATTGCAGCCAGACGGTCGCGGATCTGCTCACCCGCCTTGATGCCGTCACAGGGGATAATGGCATGCTCTTTAATGCCGGGAAGTTTCTGGATAAAGCGGGCGCCACTGGCGATCAGCAGGCGATCAAAGGGGACCTCGCCGTTGTCTGTCTGTACACGCTTTTCTTCGCTATTGAGGCCGGTTACGCTGCCCTGAAAGTGGCGCACATTAAAACGGGTAAAGAAGTTCTCCAGAGGGACCTCTAAATCTTCGCGTGAGCGCAAACCGGAGGGGATCCATATGGTACTGGGCAGATAGGCAAAAACTGAGTGGGGAGAGATAACGGTAATCGCTCCGTTAAAGCGGTTCTTGCGTAGGCTCTTGATGGCGGTGAGTGCGGCAAAACCGGCACCGAGGATGACAATCTGCTCTCCATTGGATTCCATGTGTGTTCCTAAAGCTGTTCTTCTATTAACGGTTGAATTTGGGATTCAAACACCGGACGATCGAGTTGGCCACGATGAATGTAGCGAATTTCACCACTGCGATCAATCACCACAGAGTAGGGGAGAACCTGTTCACGGTTGCCCCAGTGGCCCATCATCTCTGCTTCGGTGGCGATCAAT
>Ga0209685_1000388_pt1 | contig 31215 bp, 20 predicted proteins | sample SaaInlV_DNA_120m_FD_184685 | JGI IMG/M metagenome (GOLD analysis project Ga0209685, IMG submission 184685) | Marine microbial communities from expanding oxygen minimum zones in the Saanich Inlet - SI075_LV_DNA_120m (SPAdes) (version 2) | ecosystem: Environmental > Aquatic > Marine > Unclassified... | reverse complement strand
GAGGTAACCCACACCGCGTACAGTCTTGATATAGTGTGGATGATGTGGGTCAGCCTCAATTTTTTTGCGAATGCGGGTAATACGCACATCAATACTGCGATCAAAGGCCCCCTCAACACCATCATCCAGTAGGTCCAGTAGGTGGTCACGACTCATAACATGGTTGGGTCTGGAGGCGAGATGACGCAACAGCTCAAACTCTCCTGAAGTCAGTTCAATATACTCCTCTCCCCGAGTCAATGAGTAGCTATCCAAGTCCATACAGTATGGTCCAAAAGAGAGTTGACCCTCTGACTGAGCGGGTTGAGCCCCAACCACTTGAGGCTTATCGGCACGGCGCAGCACCGAGTGGATACGGGCCAAAAGTTCACGCGGATTAAATGGCTTTGCCAGATAATCATCTGCCCCTACCTCCAAGCCAACAATACGGTCAATCTCATCTCCTTTTGCACTCAAGATGACGATAGGAATCTCACCCTCTGCACGCAAGCGTCGCGCAATAGAGAGCCCATCCTCTCCCGGCATCATCAAGTCCAGCACGATCAGGTCGGGAGTAGACCCCTGTAACTTATGGTCCATATCCACGCCATCTTCCGCAGTGGACACATCAAACCCCTGTTCATTCAGGTATCGACACAGTAGGTCACGTAGTTTCTGGTCATCATCAACCACGAGTATCCGTTGTTTCTCAGTAGGCATCCTTTTCTCCCTTAAGAAATCATTAAAACGAAATATTTTGAAACATTGGTGAAATCATTTAGAAATGCTGAGCCATTACTCTAGTAGCCAATGGACAGGTTGCTAGGGGCTTTCCCTCCTCCTCATTGCTTCTGGCTTCCTGTTCATATTTTCAGAGCGAACGCTCTACTCAAAGTATCCGTACTTATCTGCCTCACCTGTTATACAACACCTACAACTACAGTGACTCCATCACTCGGACCAGTCGTGCTCTGGCCTCAGTAGCCACTGGCTGCAGCGCATCAAAATCGGAGAGTCCGAGGAATAGATTGGGGTCTAGAAATTCAACCTGAATCTTCTCTTCATCATCTTCTCTAAGCACCACATTACAAGGCAACAATGCGCCCACATGGATATCTGCATCGATTGCTTGTGAAGCGAGCGGTGGATTACAGGCCCCAAGGATTCGGTAGGGGCGCATATCACGGTCGATCTTCTTTTTCAGTGTCCCAGCCACATCAATATCGGTTAGTACACCGAACCCCTCTGCCATCAACGCCTCAGTAACCTGGGTTACTGCATCATCAAATCCACAGCTCAGTGTTGCTCCAAAGGTATAGCTCATTTTCCATCTCCATTAGTGGGTTAAAAGTCACACATCTATAACAATGTCTCTTCAGAGTACCCGGCCCGCTGTAATATGTCATGCAGATGGCTCAAAGCACCCACTTGAATCTGCCGTATACGTTCACGGGTCACCCCCAACTCCTCTCCCAAGGCATCCAGCGTCATCTCCTCCTCTTCCATCAACCCAAAGCGGTGGACCACAACCTTGCGCTCACGATCTTTAAGTCCATCTAACCACTCACTGAGATGGGAGTAGACCTCTTCCTGCAACAGGGTCTCATCTTGTGCAGAGAGCGATTCATCTTCGATCACTTCACCCACAGTCTGGCTGGAACCTTTGGTAACAGGGATATCAATCGAGGTGTGTGGCTCGTTAAATCTGATGATCTTACCCACACTCTCTTCGGACTTCTCTAAGACCTCAGCGATCTCAGAAAGTTCTGGGTGGTGGTTCCCAGATTGTACTAGCTGACGCGAAGCCCGTAAGTAACTACGCATCTCACGCAAGATATGGATCGGGAGACGCACAGTACGCCCCTGACTCATCACGGCTCGGTCTACACTCTGGCGGATCCACCAAGTGGCATAGGTAGAGAAACGAAAGCCCAGCTCTGGATCAAACTTTTCAACGGCGCGCATTAACCCAAGGTTCCCCTCCTCTACCAGATCCATAAAAGAGACCCCTTGATTCTGGTAGCGACGAGCGATACTTACCACTAAGCGCAGGTTGGACTCAATCAGCCGATTTCTCGCATCAATATCCCCCTTTTGCACCTTACGTGCCCACACCTTCTCCTGCTCTGCAGTTAACAGTGGGTACTGACGAATCTCCTGCATATAGAGGTGCAGTGCATCATGATCTTTACCGAGCAGTTTACCTGCTGAAAACTCTTCTTCTATAGCCACTATTTCTCCAGATACCGCATTGGGTCGACCGGTTTGCCGCCCTTTCTCACCTCGAAATGAAGCTTGACCCGGTCTGTGCCGCTGCTCCCCATTTTTGCAATCTGCTGCCCCGCCTTAACCACATCCCCCTCCGCAACTTGTAACGCGCTATTGTGCGCATAGGCAGTCAGCATATCGTTATCGTGTTTGATGATCAACAGTTTGCCATAACGCACCAGTCCTGTTCCACTATAAACCACTTTTCCACCACCCGCTGCACGCACCGGATCTCCCTGCTTACCACTGTATTCAACCCCGGTAATACCACGAGAGGTTGAGAAGCGCTGGGTGACTTTTCCCGATACAGGCGCTTTAAGTTTGCTACTGCGGCCTGCACCAGAGCGACTCTGCGGCCTCTTCACAGGCTTCTGTGCCGTTTTTGCCGGTGGTTTTTTCTTAGCGACACTGCGGCCAGAGGCGTAGCTGGATTTAAGCTTTAACTTCTGCCCGACACGAATGGTATAGGGGGCACGCAGACGGTTCCATTTTGCGATATTGCGGCTCTGTTGACCGCACTTATCGGCAACCTCACTCAATGTATCCCCACGTTGCACCGTGTAGTAGCTACCACTACAGCGTGTGGCGGCACGCTTGATGACTCTCTTTTTCTTTGCAGGACGCAGCCTCAACACTTGGCCGCGGTGAATGGTGTAGGGAGATTTCAGCCCATTCCAACGCCCCAGATCAAGATGGTCGAGATCATACTCCATCGCAATCATATAGAGGCTGTCACCCGTTCTTACCGTATAGGTTTTGGGTATGGCGCCTGCAAACTGTGTGCGGTTATCAACCGGAACGACAAAGGTGCGAGGCCCTCCACATCCCACCAAGAGTAGCGAGAAGATCAACAAGCAGAGTGTCTGTTGCTGAAAAAGGCGCACCCTCAATGCCTCAGAAAATAGTAGATCGACCCTAGAGCCACCGCAATCCAACCCAGTCGACTCATCCACGCACGCTCCATATTGAGGAAGTGCTCTCCCCCCCAAATCACGAAAGCGGCAACCAGATAGAAGCGGGCACCACGCCCCACCAGTGAGGCGAGCATAAATAGCGGTAGAGACATCGCCAGCGCTCCCGCACTGATGGTAAACAGTTTATAGGGGATTGGAGAGAAGCCAGCGAGGAAGACGATCCACAGCCCATACTCATCAAACAGTATCTGCGCTTGATCAAAGGAGGGCTGCAGCCCCCACTCAGTGATGAAGGGGGTGATCAACTCCATCCCATAGGCCCCGATCAGATAACCAAACAGCCCCCCAAGTACCGAGGCAACCGTAACCAAGGTGGCATAACGCCACCCCCTATCGGGGTGAGCCAGCGTCATCGGAGCCAGCAGCACATCCGGTGGCACCGGAAAGAAGCTCGACTCAGCAAAGCTCAGCCCAGCTAGGGTGCGCTCCGCATGGGGATTATCCGCCCACTGCGCCACCCGCTGATTAACACGCTGCAGCCACTCCATCAACGTGCTCCAGCCCGCATCGGTACAAAACGAACGGTACCTAGATCATTTTGCTCAAACCCATCCTCAGTGCGAACCAGCTCCAGTAGCTGCTGGTCTTGGCGGTCTGGCCCTACCGGAACCACCATGCGTCCCCCAATCGCCAGCTGATTGAAGAGCTGCTTAGGCACCCCAGAGGGGGCTGCGGTAACGATGATGGCATCAAACGGGGCCTTCTCTTCCCACCCCAGGTGACCATCATCCAGTTTCATCTCTACATTTAGAATACCCATCTCTGCAAAACGGTCACGAGCACGGTGAATCAGCGATTTAATACGTTCTACGGTATAGACTTGAGGTACCAGTTTGGCCAGCACGGCAGTCTGGTATCCAGAACCGGTACCAATCTCCAGCACCCGTTGAGGGGGGGTACCACGCAGCAGTGCCTCAGTCATCAAGGCCACAATGAAAGGCTGGGAGATGGTCTGCTCCTGGCCAATCGGCAGTGCGGTATCATCATAGGCCTGATGCCCCAGCGCCTCATCCACAAATTCATGACGGGGAATGGTGCGAATCGCATCCAGTACCTCCGGGTTACTGATCCCCTTCTCTTGCAGCTTCTCAATCAGGCGCTCACGCACTCGACGGGAACGGAACCCCACCTCTCTATTCATGAGAGCCAGCTCTCCATGCCACGTAGCATTGCATGGTGTGTCAGATCGGTATGGATCGGGGTCACAGAGATCCACCCATTTTCTACTGCGTGGAAGTCGGTCCCCTCCTCGCCGTCATCAGCCTTGCCCACAGCCCCCACCCAGTAGACATCCTTGCCACGTGGATCTTTCATCTTCACCACGGGCTCAGAACGGTGTCGTCGTCCGAGGCGGGTCACCTTGAACCCTTTGATCTCTTCCCACGGCAGGTCCGGTACATTGATATTGAGGATGGTATCGGACTGCAAAGGGTGATCTTTCAGCCGTTCCAGCACCTTCTCCACCGCAATGGCTGCGCTTTCAAAGTGGTTACAGCGCCCATCTTTACAGACCAGAGAGACCGCAACCGCAGGTAGGCCGAGAAAACGCCCCTCCATCGCTGCGGCAACCGTACCAGAGTAGAGTACATCATCTGCCATATTGGCCCCGGCATTGATTCCGGAGATCACCATCTCTGGGTCCTCCTGCAACAACCCAGTAATGGCAAGGTGAACACTATCCGTAGGGGTTCCATCCACTGAGTAGTCCCCATTTTCATGGGTAAACAGGTGCAGAGGATGTTCCAGCGTCAGTGAGTTACTGGCTCCGCTACGGTTACGGTCAGGGGCGACCACCACCACATCAGCCAGCTGTAGCATATGCGTACGTAGCGTTTGCAGGCCCGGGGCGTGGACCCCATCATCATTACTCAGAAGAATTTTCATAGGTTCAAGATTTTACAAAAAAAAGGGGCCTCGATGGCCCCTTTTTTTCTGTTTCGGTAGGAAAAACTATCCCTTCATTAATCCTTGGAAACCTCTTTCATACTCAGACGAATACGGCCCTGGCGATCCACCTCCAGTACCTTCACCTTAATCACATCACCTTCGCTCAGCTTGTCACTCACCTTCTCGACACGCTCTTCGGAAATTTGAGAGATGTGAACCAGTCCATCTTTGCCCGGCAGGATATTAACAAATGCACCGAAGTCCATCAGCTTCACAACCTTACCTTCGTAGATCTTATTGACCTCAACATCAGCAACGATATCGTCAATACGGCGCTTCGCCTCGTTAGCAGCCTCACCATCAGTGGCGGCAATTTTTACGTTACCATCATCATCTAGGTCGATCTTCACGCCAGTCTCTTCCTGAATGGAACGGATCACCACACCACCCTTACCGATCACATCACGGATCTTGTCTGGATCGATCTTCATGGTGACATAGCGTGGCGCAAACTCAGAGACCTCATCACGAGGGGTATTGATCGCCGTACTCATCTCATCAAGAATATGAAGACGGGCATCACGGGCCTGCTCCAGTGCGATCTCCATGATCTCACGGGTGATACCGGTGATCTTGATATCCATCTGCAGGGCAGTGATACCAGCTTCGGTACCCGCTACCTTGAAGTCCATATCGCCAAGGTGATCTTCGTCACCAAGGATATCAGTCAGTACAGCAAAGCCGTTCTCTTCCTTTACTAGACCCATGGCGATACCTGCAACAGGGGCCTTCAATGGAACACCCGCATCCATCATTGAGAGACTGCTACCACAGACCGAGGCCATAGAGCTGGAACCATTCGACTCAGTAATCTCAGACACCACTCGCATGGTGTATGGGAACTCATCTGTGGTTGGAACCACCGCCTGTACACCACGCTTGGCCAGCTTACCATGACCCACCTCGCGGCGACCGGGGCTACCAACACGGCCAGTCTCACCTACAGAAAAGGGAGGGAAGTTATATTGCAGCATGAACGGGTCTTTGAAGCTCCCCTCCAGCGCATCAATAATCTGTGCATCACGCTCGGTACCGAGTGTAGTGACCACCAGCGCCTGAGTCTCACCACGGGTAAAGAGTGCAGAACCGTGTGCGCGTGGCAATACCCCTGTCTTCACAAAGATAGGGCGTACAGTTTTGCTGTCACGACCATCAATGCGTGGCTCACCCGCAATGATACGACCACGAACAGTCTTCTTCTCAAGTTTGCTGATAGCCGCCTTCACGGTATCTTTGTCCCACTCACCCTCTTCGGTGACTAGCTCATCGACGATCTGTGAACGCACTTCGCTCATACGACCGTAGCGATCCATCTTGTCAGAGATCTGGTAGACCTCAGTGATCATCTCGCCAGCGGCGTTAGCAACAGCAGCAGTCAGAGCTGTGTCTTCTGCGACAGGCTCCCACTCCCACTGCACCACATCCAACTCAGCAACCAGTTCATTGATCGCGGTGATCACCACTTGCAACTGCTCATGACCGAACAGTACCGCACCCAGCATCACCTCTTCAGAGAGGATGTTAGCCTGAGACTCTACCATCAGCACTGCATCTGCCGTACCGGCAACGCTCAGCTCCAGATCAGAATCCTCTTTCTCGCTCAACGCAGGGTTGAGAATATACTCACCATCACGGTAACCGACACGTGCTGCGCCGATTGGACCCTGGAATGGAATTCCAGAGATCGCCAGTGCGGCAGAGGTACCGATCATCGCAGCAACTTCAGTATCGGTGTCCTTATCCGAAGAGATCACCGTCGCAATGACCTGAACCTCATTCATAAACCCTTTCGGGAACAGTGGACGAATCGGACGATCAATCAAGCGTGAAGTCAGTGTCTCTTTCTCAGTAGGACGACCTTCACGACGGAAGAAACCACCGGGGATAATACCCGCAGCGTAGAACTTCTCTTGATAGTTGACTGTCAAAGGGAAGAAATCACGCCCCTCCCGAGCCTCCTTCTCTGCAACCACGGTCACCAGCAGGACGGTTTCGCCCATGCTGACCTTGATTGCGCCTGATGCCTGACGGGCAATCTCACCGGTCTCTAGCGTGACCGTCTGATTCCCATACTCAAAACTCTTGATAATTGGCTTCACGTTTTTTGTTCCCTGACAGTAGTTGGGGCAGAGTAGTTACCCTGCCCCATAATCAAAAATTAAATGGACTTTAGCGACGCAGACCGAGTTCGCTGATCAATGACGCATAACGGCTGCTATCTTTACGCTTGAGGTAGTCCAGCAACTTGCGGCGCTGGTTCACCATTTTCAACAGTCCCTGACGTGAGTGGTGATCCTTCTTATGCTCTTTGAAGTGACCGGTCAGATCCTGGATGCGCGCACTCAAAATGGCTACCTGTACCTCTGGGGAACCGGTATCACCTTCAGCTCGCTGATATTTTTTTACAATTTCACTCTTTTGTTCTGCATTTACAGACATTTCAATACTCCAAAATTGCCACACTTTGGCGGCACTATTTCCCAAACTTGTAACAGGATGTTAACTGAACCATCAGCCCACTCTCCCACCACAACGAATTATTGAGCGCATGAGAAGACAGCCACTCAATAGTGTTGCAGAGCCTCTTTAGGATGAAGCCGTGCAACCCAACTCCAAAATTCATAACGAAAATTAGAGAAGATGATTTTACAGAGGTAAAAAGCCTTTTACCAACACTATGTATTTAATCTCACAAAAAGAGATCGTAATAGCGGTTAGGAGGAGGCAACCAGCCTTCTTGGGGCCACCCGGCCATCGCTATCGATCTCGCCAACCCCGAGAAACTCTTTTTGCTCGTTATAGATGCGTATCCAACCTTGGTCCGGCGCACCGGAGATCTGTACCGGCTGCCCTTGACGAATGTAGTAGCTACTATCCGCATCCAGCACCACCGCTTCGTAATCATCAACAGCGCTATCCAGTGAGAGTAGACGTTGATCCAGACCAGACTTGTCCTCCTCCTCACGAATCAGCTCTAGCTGCTCCATGGTCAGCACATCTTGCTCCAGATAGGGGCCGAGCGTGGTACGACGCAGCGCAGTCACATGCGCACCACACCCCAACACCTCGCCAATATCTTCAACCAAGGTGCGCACATAGGTCCCTTTTGAGCAGTGCACTTGAATCACCATGCGCTCTGCTTCTGCATCGTAGCTGATAAACTCCAGCTCAAAGATGGTCACCTGACGCGGCTCACGTTCGATCTCAATGCCTTGATGGGCGAGCTTGTAAAGTGGCTGCCCATTGACCTTGATTGCCGAGTGCATCGGTGGAATTTGCTGAATATCACCCTTGAACTGTTGCAGGGCCTGAGTGATCTTCTCTTCTGTCACCCCCTCAACAGGGCGTTCACTGACCACTTCACCCTCGGTATCCCCAGAACGGGTGACCACACCCAGCTGACACTCTGCCACATAGCTCTTATCTGCATTCAACAGGAAGCCAGAGAATTTGGTCGCTTCACCCAAGCAGATCGGCAGAATGCCGGTAGCGATTGGGTCGAGACTGCCGGTATGTCCCGCTTTCTGTGCAAAAAACAGGGATTTTACCCGCTGTAGTGCACCATTGGAGGTGATACCTGCTGGCTTATCGAGCAGCAGAATACCTGAAATATTGCGGCCTTTTTTTCTTCGTCCCATCTCTACTCTTCTATGCTTGGTATTATGCTTGGTATATTTTCACAGACATGTTTCTCTTCCACCCTACCCCCACTTCACTCCTCTTCCTGCAAAGGGGGGGAGGCTTCTGGTTCAGTGTGTTTGGACTCATCTTCAGCCACGAGATCTTCAATCAGGGTCTCCATATAGCTCCCCCGCTCGACCGACTCATCATATTTGAAATGGAGTTGAGGCACGATGCGCATCTTCAATAGTTTGCCCAGTTTGGTACGCATATACCCTTCCGAGCGTCCCAGAGCATGCATGGTCTGATCCAGATCCTTAACCCCACCCAAGACGGTAAAGTAGAGGGTAGCGTGAGAGAAGTCTGGCGTCACCTCCACCGCGGTCACGGTAACCCACTGTAGTCGTGGGTCACGTAACTCGCGTTGGATCAGTTCACCAATCCCACGTTTGATCTGCTCGCTTACCTTACGGGCACGGCCATTATTGGCAGCCATTAGAGTGTACGAACAACCTCAACTCGCTCAAAGACCTCAATCTGATCGCCTTCACGCACGTCGTTGTAGTTCTTCACACCGATACCACACTCGGTTCCGGAACGTACTTCACTAACATCATCCTTGAAGCGACGCAGTGACTCCAGCTCACCCTCGTAGATCACTACGTTGTCACGCAGCACACGAATAGGGTTGTTACGCTTGACCACGCCCTCAGAGACCATACAGCCCGCAATTGCACCCAGCTTGGGTGAACGGAATACGTCGCGCACCTCGGCGAGGCCGATGATCTCCTCCTTGAAGTCTGGCGACAACATCCCTTCCATTGCGCGCTTAACCTCTTCAATCGCATCATAGATGACGCTGTAGTAGTGCAGATCAATCCCTTCGGCCTCAATCAGCTTCTTGGCAGAGGCATCTGCACGCACATTAAAGCCAATCACAACCGCATTAGAGGCGATCGCAAGATTAGCATCGGATTCATTAATACCACCCACACCGGAGGAGACAACATTGACCTTGACCTCTTCGGTTGCCAGATTCAACAGCGAATCACTCAGCGCTTCAGAGGAGCCATGTACGTCAGCCTTGATGAGGATATTGACGGTATTGACCTCGCCCTCCTGCATGTGCTCAAACATACGATCTAGGCTCGCCTGCTTCTGCTGTGCCAGACGTACATCACGGTATTTGCCTTGACGGAAGTTAGCCACTTCACGCGCCTTACGCTCGTTAGGTACTACAATGGCCTCATCACCCGCTTCGGGTACACCAGAGAGGCCCAGAATCTCAACCGGAGTCGATGGACCCGCCTCTGTTAATAGCTCACCATGCTCAGTGACCATTGCACGAACACGTCCGTACTCACGGCCTGCCAGCAGGATATCCCCCTTACGCAGGGTTCCGCTCTGTACCATCACCGTAGCCACGGCACCACGCCCCTTATCGATACGGGACTCAACCACATTACCCTTAGCGGCTGCATCGGCAACGGCAGTGAGCTCCAGTAGCTCTGCCTGTAGCAGAATGGAGTCGAGCAGTGCATCAACCCCTTCTCCTGTATGTGCTGAGACATTGGCAAACATCACGTCACCGCCCCAATCATCGGGCACTACATCTTTGCTCGCCAACTCATTCTTGACACGATCTGGGTCGGCATCCGGCTTATCAATTTTGTTCACTGCAACAATCAGCGGTACCTCTGCTGCCTTGGCGTGTGCAATTGCCTCTTCGGTCTGAGGCATTACGCCATCATCGGCAGCCACAACCAAGATCACAATATCAGTAACTTTGGCACCACGTGCACGCATCGCGGTAAAGGCGGCATGTCCTGGGGTATCCAAGAAAGCAATATCACCCTTCTCGGTGCTGACACGGTAGGCACCGATGTGCTGGGTAATCCCACCCGCCTCACCCTGAGTCACCTTGGACTCACGTATGTAATCCAGCAATGAAGTCTTACCATGGTCTACGTGACCCATGATGGTAACCACTGGAGCACGCTGTATCCCCTCACCTTCATGCGCTTCACTGGAGACCAGCTCCTCTTCGAGCGCATTCTCTTTCATCAGCACCGCTGTGTGGCCCATCTCCTCCACCAACAGGGACGCTGTCTCCTGGTCAATGATCTGATTGATAGTTGCCATGGTACCCAGATTCATCATCACCTTGATCAACTCTGCAGCCTTGGTGGACATCTTTTGTGCCAAATCGCCGACAGTAATGGTTTCTGGGATCTGTACCTCCAAAACTACCGGAGCGGTTGGCTTGGTGAAGCCATGTTCACTCTCGATCTCGACCTTGTTACGTCGCTGTGCACGCTTCTGATTCTTACGGCCAGACTTACCCTTGGCAACATGCAGCTCTTTACGACCGTAGCGAGTAGGCTGTTTATTGTCGCCCCCCCCCTTCTTACGCTTATCTGCGGCGGCCTTCTCTTCTTCACGCTTCTTGTTGGCTGCTTTCTCTGCTACCTGACGGGCTTGGTTATCAAGAATACGGCGCTCATCCTCTTCACGATTTTTACGAGCCGTCTCCTCTTTTTCACGAAGTGCTGCCTCTTTCTGACGCTGCTCAGACTCTTTGCGGACACGCTCCTCTTCGATCTGTTTTCTCATCTGATGGTTGCGACGATCTTCTGCCTGCTCCGACAGTTTGCGCTCCTCTTCAGCCCGGCGCTCAAGCTCGGCCTGCTGACGAGTTTCCAGCTCCTTAACCTCATCGGACTGGTTCTGTGCAGTAGATGGGCTCGCGGGCTTGTTGAGAGTACGTTTCTTACGCACTTCAACATTGACACTCTTACCACCCGAGGCACGTGCACCACCCGTCTTCAAGGTCGATTTACGCTTCAGCGTTACTTTGCCCTTGGGTGCACCAGCACCAGAACCGTGGGACTCCCGCAGGAACCCCAGTAACTTCATCTTCTCGTCTTCTGAAATCTCATCATTAACGTTGCTTTTGGTTACACCCGCATTTTCAAGCTGCTCAAGCAGACGGTCTGCGGGAATTTTTACAACCTCAGCGAACTGAGCAATGGTTACCTGTGACATGATACTGTCTCCTAATTCCGTTTACGCCCGTGACTAATTTGACTCAGCTTCTTTTGACTCAGTTTCTGTCTGCTCTTCTTCAGCAAACCACGGTTCTCTCGCCTTCATGATCAGGGCTGAAATCCGCTCTGCGGTCTCCCCCAGGTCCTCAATATCCATCACATCATCTACTGCCTGTTCAGCCAGATCTTCTGCAGTGACCATCCCTGCTGCTGCCAGCTTATAAGCCAGCTGCTCATCCATCCCTTCCAGATCCAGCAGATCTTGTTGAGGGGCACGCCCCTCCAGCACCTCCTCCTGAGAGATGGCACGGGTCAACAGGTAGTCACGGGCACGATTACGCAGCTCGTTGACGATATCTACATCAAACTCTTCGATCGCCTGCATCTCTGCATCATCTACATAGGCGATCTCTTCTACGCTGCTAAATCCTTCCTGAACCAGAATGATCGCTACATCTTCATCCACATCGAGCTGATCCATCAGCTTCTTCTGAATCTCGACTGCCTCAGCCTCGGTCTTGGCCTCGAACTCCTCTTCGCTCATCACGTTCAAGGTCCAGCCGGTTAACTCACTCGCCAAACGGATATTCTGCCCACCACGACCAATGGCCTGAGAGAGATTCTCCTCTTCTACAGCAATATCCATAGAGTGCTTATCTTCATCAACCACAACAGAGACCACCTCTGCGGGGGACATCGCGTTGATCACAAACTGTGCATCATTCTCATCCCAAGGCACGATATCGACACGCTCACCGGCCAGCTCGTTAGAGACTGCCTGTACACGAGAACCACGGATACCCACACAGGCACCAACAGGGTCAATGCGGCGATCCAGACTGTTGACTGCAATCTTGGCCCGAGAACCGGGGTCACGTGCTGCCCCTCTAAGTTCAATCATGCCATCACTGATCTCTGGCACTTCTAGCGTAAACAGCTGCACCAGCACCTCAGGGGCGATGCGGCTCACCATCAACTGCGGGCCGCGCTGCTCGCTCTGGATCTCCATCAAGCAACCACGCACACGGTCACCTGGGCGAATGGGGTCACGTGGAATCTGCTGATTCTTGGGGATCACTGCCTCAGCGTTGCTACCCAGATCAATGATCACATTACCGCGATCCACACGTTTCACGGTGCCACCCAGAAGCTCACCAACCTTTTCACTATACTCTGCAGCAACCTTCTCACGCTCAGCCTCACGCACCTTCTGGAAGATCACCTGCTTGGCCGCCTGTGCAGCAATACGTCCAAAGGCAACCGACTCAATTGACTCTTCGATAAATTCGCCAGGTTTGATATCGGGGTTAATCTCTACCGCATCAATCATCCACAGTTGTGCATCGGGATACTCCATGGCGATCCCAGGCTCATCACCATCCAGCACTTCCCACGTTTGGAAGGTCTCATGCTCTCCGGTGGCCCGATCAATTGCGACACGAACACCAATCTCTTCGTTATGTTTTTTCTTAGTGGCCATCGCCAGCGCGGACTCCAGCGCCTCAAAGATCACATCTCTGCTGACATCCTTCTCATTGGACACCACCTCTACCACTTGCAGAATTTCTTTACTCATAACTCGACTCTCTTTCAGTATTCGTAGTTTAGTTTTATAAACACTCAATCAAATTGTGGAGCAAGGTGAGCCTTGTCCACTTGCGCCAGAGGCAGACGGAACTGCTCCTCACCGATCTGAAGCAAAATATCTCCATCCTCAAACCCCTGCAGCATGCCTTCGAACTTGCGTCGCCCATCAATAGGGAAAGCCATACGGATAAAAACGGGGTTATTGGCAAAACGGATGTAGTGCTCCTCCACAAACAGTGGGCGCTCTAATCCTGGGGAGGAGACTTCAAGGTTATAGTTACTACTGATTGGATCTTCAACATCCATCACAGCACTAATCTGATGGCTCACCTTGCTACAATCTTCCAACGCGATACCGGCTTCCTGATCAATATAGACGCGCAACAGCGAGTGTTTACCTTGAGGAAGATACTCAATACCCACCAACTCATACTCCAACCCTTCTACGACTGGAGTAATGATTTCATACAGTTTTTCGCGAATTGTTGCCATTATTTACAGTGTCACCAACAACCTTTTTCATATAAAAAAAACATAAAAAAAGGCCGATCTCATCAAAAAGATCGGCCTTTTTGCTAATTGGTAGCGGGGGCCGGATTTGAACCAACGACCTTCGGGTTATGAGCCCGACGAGCTACCAGACTGCTCCACCCCGCATCAACGAGGTGCGTATACTACAGACGCCCCTCTAAAATTGCAACCGTTTTCTTTGAAATATCTGGCTCTTTGCATTTTACGGCTGCCCCCCCCTATAACAGAATGGTAAAAAGCTCTCTTTTCAGCAAAACCTGATTGGAATTGGAATGGAATTAGTGCTCCTCGAAAAATTAAGAGGCTGCTTGATACACAAAGCTGACTCTAAGAACTAAAGCAACACCTTCTCCATCTCAGCTAGCTGCTCTCCATCAATAGCCAACTGTATCATCACCCAAGATAAGGACTAACCATCCCACAAGACAACAACAGTGCAGCTCGTTTTGACCTAGTAATTGCCACATATAGCAAAGCCCTTTCTTCAAGATCAGCCTGCCGCCTCTCAACAGGATCTCCCGCAGAGTCTAGCGCTACACCTAATGGCACCAGCCCCTTATTCAAACTGGCCAACACCATCTCTTCAAACTCTAACCCTTTCACTCGGTGCATGGTTGCCAGCCGTACATGATTTTGTTTCTCACTATCTGCCCCCTCTTTCTCCAACAGATACACAGAGACACCCAAGCCTTTCAGTCGCTGCCCAATATCATCCCTCTCACGCTTGGTGCGAGCCACAATACAAATATCATGGAGTGCGGCATCTTGCCTCTGCCGCTCCTGTAAAAACTGAGCGATAAAACCGGACTGCTGCTCCGCCGTTTCAAAATTTTCTATTCGAGGTAGATCACCATGCAACAGAGACTTGTACCCTTGCTGATCATCCTCACCTCCATCAAGATCATCAACAGCGAGTCCTTCCAGCAAATTGACTGCCCACTTCCGAATTTCATCCGTTGTACGATAGTTGATCTTCAGCTTACGTGCTCGACCACGGATATTGATTCCACAATGGCTTAGAACAACCTTATTGCGCCCATAGATACGCTGGTGCCCATCTCCGACAATAAAGATATCATTTGCACCCTCAGGAACAATCTGCCGAACCAGATTAAATGCCTGCGTTCCCATATCCTGCGCTTCATCCACAATCACAGAAAAGTAAGCTCCAGTGCTCTTAGCTCCATTTCTCAATAGAGTTGCAGCATCTCGGTAGGCATCATCAACCTCTCGCTTTTTCTCCTGTTCTAGCAGCAAACGATACTCCTCAAATACTGACCAAACCTGCAGCCGCTGCATTCGATTCAATCGCGTCCCTCTCCCCACCCTGGATGCTTTTTTATACTGATCCACTGTAGTAATACTCTGTGGTTGGATCACCCGCCCCCACTCTTCCCTGTAAAACGAATCAGGAAAATTGAGCTCGACGGGAGCCATGCCAATGGCGGCATCCCAATAAGTATTGGTATTGTGCGCAATAACGTAGTCATAGTTATTTCGTTTGAGAAAGCGTGAAACCCACTGATCCAGATTAACCACCTCAATCTTTGATAGCGCTTGCGCATCACAAATGGACTTAAGGTTTTGCTCAATATCCTGAGCCAGATTACGAGTAAAGGTAGTAAAGAGGATCTTTTGCCCATCCGGAACCAAATTTTCTGCCAACCACTTGGCTCGATGCATCGCTACAACTGTCTTTCCGGTACCCGCACCACCCAGCACTCGTACAGCACCATTTTTCACCCCATAAGCCAATTTGCGCTGTGATGGATGAAGAAATACTCGCCACTGCTGTAGTGGGGCATTCAACATCTCCTGTAGCTCAATCTCATCGCCAACAATCACGAAGACACCCTGGCTGCCGACTCGCTCCAGTGCCGCCTGGAAGTCGTCGATATCGACCTCCACTTCTGTAGCAGCCTCTCGATCTGCAATCACCTGATCATAGCTCGATCCCGCTAAGATAAAGAAGAGCCCCTCATACGCCTCCTGAGGCAAGTTGGACTCAACTGCATCCAACTCACCTTCATCACAAATAGTGCGCACCAAAGAGATATGCTCCTCAGGGACCCCTAACCTGATTAACTCACGATCCTTCAACATTTCAAATGTTGGGGCTCTCTCTTCTACGACCTTCTGGGCCTGTTGTTCAACCTCTGGAGCATCTACCGCTGAAACCGCATAGATCTGCAGGGTTCCTGTCTCCGGATTGATATTACACTTATGGCGACGCGCCCAGTCGTAAGCGTCATCATGATTATCCACCCAAAGCAACATAAAGATATTACCTTGCTCTGGCTTAAGCACAATCCCACGATACTTCTGATCAATCCGCACCGATCGCATATTGGGGTCCCTTGCGTCACGAATCTTCTCGTAATTGATACCAGAAGCGCGAGGATCATTCTGAAAACGAGAGACAAAGTTCATCACATTACCTTGCTGCGCTCTGGGTAACTTTGCAAAACACTTAAAAAAATCATTCGAAATTGCTACTACCGCATCCATCACTTACTCCTAATTGCTCACATTGAAGAGTGATTTCACTTCACTCTCCCACTCCTCTTCCAACAGAACCCGCGTCCACTCAGGTAAAGATTCAGAGGACAGCTGCTCACTCTCTTCTGCATATAGGCAAATTATCTTTTGATCTGGCCAGGCAAGTTCAGCCTCTGCAACAACCTCGCCCTGATCATTATCTATCTCATAGCCTACAACCGGAACCGACAAACCTGATTTCTCCAACTCACAGAGAGACTCTTTCAGTTCTGAATCTACTAAACCACAGGCATCTCTCCATGCCTCTGATGAGACAAACTGCTCTCCATCCTCTCCCTCATCAACAGAAATGAAACTACCACGTCGATCCAGCGTAATTGCCTCATAAACGCCCGACTCCACACCACTACTGCTCGACCAGATAAAGTGGGGCAAAAACTGGAACAGGTTCGCTGCTGACAACCATCCATGCCAAGAGCGCTTCTCTACTCCCTCTTCCTGCCCCTTATCATCCAATCTTGCACTAACAATCAACGCATCAGAAGAGGCCTGTTGGATAGCTGCTTGCGGCACCATCAAATCAATATGCAACGATCCAAAGTCAGATTCTGCACAAGCAGATGGTTGATCTAGATCAGCCTTTGCAACCATCGACACCGGCATCTGCTGGCTCAATCTCCCTCTCACCTCATTCACCCACTCCTCGGCAACCATGTTGGTACGATCAAACCAGTAGAGTGAGCGCACAAAGGCGAGTGACTGCCACTGTTTTGGGACTGGATCCGCCAAAAAATGCAGTAACTGTTCAAAGGACGACTTAAGCGACATCTTAAAGAATGAATCTGAAACCTGTAACCGCTTCGACATAGGCTCTACAATCTGCAGCATCACATCATTCAAATCATGACTAAATGGGTTACCCAACTCCTGTCGCGTACCTGCAAACTGATCACGCACATCATCCCAAGTCAACGACCAGACACGGAATTCCCCACTACAGAGGATAGCCATCCGCTTGGCGCTATCCTCAGCACTAATCTTGTTGTGATACTGATAACCATCCAGGAACAGCGCGATCGGCAAGAATGGATTCTGCCCATCCGTGCGGGCGGACCGAATCACAAAATCCGGACGAGATGGCAGCTCAACCCTATCACTCTTACCAAGGTCCACCTGTGGTTCTATGGTGTACAAGCGCTCTCCCACCTGCAGGAACCAACCTGGGCGGTCACCCACCAGCTGCTGGTGAATCTTGACCTCCAAACCATCAATGGAGACAACACGAAACGCCGCAATAAACTGGCGCTCCAGCTCACTATCCAGCAGCGGATTGACCACTATTTCATCGACTGTTTCGAGTGGTTCAATCCGATCCGCATGATCCAAAATTGCCCCGAACAACTCAACAGCACGATCCCGTGAGGTCGACTCCATTCCATGGCTATTTCGGTAGGCATAGAGACAGCGATAACAACCGTCCTTCTCTAAATCCTGGTTACAGCTGCATCTGCTCATATGGTCATGAGCCAGCCGGAAGATCTCCATCATCTGCTCAGGCTGCTCCATCAGCTGCTGCAGATAACCCGTTCCCCCAGGCACCGAATCGTAGATCATCAAGAAGTGGCGCTCTCCTCCACCCTCTGCGGGTTCACTGTAGTTCATCACCCGCAAATGGTCGACTTTACCGCCAAAACGTAGCTGCAACCCCAACTGCAACCCAGCGATAAAGGAGTTAAGAGACCCTTCACCCTCTTCCAAAGTAGAGAGCGGCATCAAGATGCGCAGTGCCTCAGATGAAAACTCCCGATAGAGATAGAGACAATCGACTAGGTTTTTTTCATCACTTGGACGCTCTCGTCCTGATCGACAGGTATGGCTATGCTCCTGCGCTTCACCTGCTGCAACCTTGTGCCGATTCTGTACCATGCCGCAATGGCGGCACAGCAGAAAGCCGGGGCGCACAGCAGCTACACCAGCAATCTCCAACTCATCACCTGTTGCCCCATACTCTCCAAAATTAACCTCTCTAAAGGCCACCTTACGGACAAACTCAAAACCAAAAGGTAACGCATCCTCAGCAATACGAAATGCCTGCACGACCTGCTCACGCTTAACATCAGCCATCATCTGCCGTACATGAAACGACGATTCTCGATCCTCACTCTCATCAGAGATCCGGCTATCCCGATCACTGCTGTTAGCCATCACCTGACGCAGACGGGCCATCTCAATCAATTGACCGCCATCCGACCACATTGGATCACCACACTTCGGACAATCGCCATCCACATGTACTTGTGAAATCGCAGCATGGGCACAACTGGGGCAGAACCTCCATTGCTCAATCGATGAGAGATCCAGATCCACCTGCCGAATCTGCACACGGCGCTCCCCCGCATAAAATTTGCTATTGGGGATCAGTTCACGAATGGCCGATACACCGGGGCGCTCATACTCATAGATCTCATTCTCATAGGGAGGCTCCCCCTCCTTCGGCTGCCCACGTTTACGGTAGATCACCGAGCGCAGTGTCACCCCCTGCTCAGGAAATGCATAGTTAGGAATCAGCCCTTCATCAGTCATAAAGTTAAGTGGCTGCTTGCCATTGATCTGTTGCAGTAGCACCATCAACCCTCCACGCTCCTGCTCAACCTCCCGCATCTCCTTTATAACCGCTTCATCTTCTGGTTTTCGCTTGAGGCGATCGAGTGCATTTTTCAATGCCTTAATCTTGCGAACCAGCCCCTCGCGCTCCTGTTGAAGTCCATGCAGTGTAGTAATCAGTCGTTGGCGGATTCCTTCCTCTTCCCCCTCATCCAACACAAACTGCTTTAGTCGCAGCTGAGAGGCCTCCGTCAGCTCATCGCCAAAAAGGGCAACAAAGGCATCAAACAGCCCTATCCCTTCAGCCTCTACAAAATCAAGAAAATTAAAGGGGAACAGCGCATGGTCACCCCGTTCCAGCGCATCCAATACCCCCTTCACCCCTTTTGGTATCGCACGCTCATCAATACCGCTATCAACCCACTGATCCATACAGTACGCCGTCAATTGACGAGAGATCACTGCAAAAGCATTCAGATAAACCCCAGGCGGTTCCACATCCCCTGCCATCATCATCAGTGGGTCGGCATAAAAATAGAGATCATGTGGCGCACCCTCTGCCACCGTCATCGCAAAGGCATTACCGTCCCTTCTCCCTGCACGACCGATACGCTGCAGGTAGTTCGCTTGCGCTGGAGGGACTGAACAGAGCAGCAGCGAGGAGAGATCCCCAATATCGATACCCATCTCCAATGTTGGGGTAGCCGAAAGAAGATTACACGACCAAGGGTGATCCCCGTGAATAAAGTCATGCTCAATCTGCTGGCGCAGATCCCGCTCCAACAGTCCCGTGTGTTCTCCTGAGAAGATTCGTGCAAGTTCCCCTTGCTGGTACGCTTTGGCCAACCAGTTTTCTCTTGGCTGTCTTGCTTCATAGCAGCCTTGATCACCATGTAACAGTGAAGGCATCCCCTCCAGTAGATCAACCAGCGCCTCATCCACAAAACGGCGATCCTTTGCAGAGGCAGTCTCCAACATCGCCACTCGACGGCTCAGATAGAGCTGCTGAGAGTTCAATGCCCATACCCTGCTCCCCTTCTGCCCATCATGTGCCACCAATAATTGTTGTTGGACCAGCTGATCCATCACCAGTGGAATCAATGTGCGTTCCACTCCAACCGGGAGCATCTCCTGCCCCAGCGTCTTCTTCATCCACGCCACCAACCAACTATCTCTGCTTCCGCTGGTCAGCGTCTCAAATTTGGAGTGAGAACGGGCATCTGTCAGAAAAACCGGGGCACTGGCATTGGGGGCCATAGAAGGAAGATAACTCTGCTGATTAAAGAGCCAATTCCTCCCTCCCTGCTGGATATAACTCTGCAGAAAGCGATGATCAATCGCTCCAAGTTGCTTCATATGCAACAACAATCCCAGCACAAAATGGCTCACCTGAGCCTTCTCGATCCAACGCAGCCCCTCATTTTCATGCAGCGAAACCATTAGCGCCTCAACCGCTCGCTCAACCGCAGCACGCTCCACTCCCAACACCAACAGTCCAACCTGCTCCAGCGACCGTCCAATCGCACTGCGATAGCCAAACTCTGCCAACACCTCCCACTCCAGCCGCTTACTGACATCACTCACCAGTCGGCTATCCGCTGGCAACTCCGTAGCCCCTTCTTTCTGCAGTGCCAAGTACTCCTCATACCAGAGCATATTTGGACCGATAAAGTGCGTTACAAACTCCAGATCACTCCAGGCATTTGGGTTGATCGTCATATCCCGCCAGAAATTCGGTAGCCACTGATAATACTCATCCAGCGCCATCCGCTCCTCAACCATCGCCTGTGCCATCGCGCCCCGCACAAGATTGCGCCAAGTACGCCCAGCAAAGAAACCGGCTCGATGGGATGCATCCTGCACACTATCCGAAAAGGTGATCAATTTCTTGTCATCATTCCAGCGACTGGCGTAGAGGTGGTGGATCGCTACACTAGAGAGGGTGACCGAGCGCGCCCCGAACACAATCATCGAGTGGCTCGCGGCACAGACCGGGCAGTTGTGCTCAGAAACCACACGATTTACCTTCCCCTTTTTCTGTTTCAGAAGCTCTGGCCTGAATACCCGTTGCAGAGAGTCCTGTCCACAGGCAGAGCAGCGCTCATCGCCCCCCTGCAGGTGCCCACACTCTCTACAGAGGTAACGCACCATACCTCGCGACTCAGGCTGCTCTTCACCCTTCAGCAACGGTAACAGCATGACTGATTCAGGGTCTTGACTGAACCATGCCTGATAGACCGCCCGCAGATCTACATTGATATTGGACTCACCCGGTGCAAGACGGGTAATCCAGGCGGTAGTGTTGCAGTGGTTACACTGCACCAGCGGTAGAGCCAGCTCCTCATTCCCCTGCTTCAGGTCATCGGCATACATTAAGCGGGGAAGTAATATCTCATCATCCTCAACCCGCTTCAATGGAACCACCATACGCCGCATCTCACGCATCCAGAGCTGCAGGCGCAGATTGACCAACGGTAGACCATGCTCATCCTTTGCCAGCGCCACCAATGCAACCAGCGCATTCAGTACTGCCGCAGCATGGGGCTGAAAAGCGTGGGGCAAAGTACCACGTAGCGCTTCTGAGAGCGCCTCCAATTCTATCAATGGCGATCGAGAGAGCAGCTTGAGAATATTGTTAAACAGCAGATGGCGCTTGAGCAGACTTCCTAAATGAACACCTGCCTGTTTACTCTTCCAGTCCAGCGGCTCGATACCTACAAAAAAGAGTGTAAACAGCTGATCCAGCCACGCCTCCAACGAAGGCCAGCAAGTCGCATCCAGACGCTCAACCAGATCCTCAGACTCCACCAACAAATACTGAATTGGATCTTGAAGAAAGGTCTCTACTCCCTGACGCTGCTCCACAACTACCGCATGCTCATCAAAGGCGGCATGGAATACCTGTGAGGCGTACTCTGTCAATGCTACTGCGCCACGACCACTCCCCAAGGTGGCCGAGGTCCCAACGCAGATCAGCGGGTGATCACTATCCGCAACACGGCCTCGCAATCTACGAATCAGACAGGCAAGGTCGGTCCCCTGTGCTCCATCGAAAGTATGCAGCTCATCCACCACTAAGTAACGCAAAGTCTCCGGCCCATTAAAGCGCCACAATGGCCGATCCTTCGGGCGTAGCAGCAGAAAATCGAGCATTTTGTAGTTGGTGAGCAGAATATCGGGGGGGGTTTCCCGCAAGATATTCTTGTCGGTGATGACTGAGCTCGCCTGCATCTCCCGAACCGGCTGCTCCTCCTTTCCCCCAACGAAGAGCCCAACCCGCACTCCTTTCAAGCTTGGCGCATGGGCCACCTCCTCCGCAAAACGCTTGGCCTGATCAGTTGCCAGGGCATTCATCGGATAGATCACAATCGCCTTGATCCCCTTCTCTCGGTGGCGACCACAATGGTCCAGCAACGGATAGAGGAAGCACTCTGTCTTGCCTGAACCGGTACCGGTCGCTACCAGCGTTGAACGAGCCAATCGATCCGAGGTGATCCGCTCCCAAGCCTGCTGCTGGTGCACATAAGGGGGGTAAGTGGTCTCAAAACTGGAAAAGAATCCAGTACCCTGCTCTCCTGTCTGGAACGGCAACCCCATGGAAACCCATGGCCCCTTCAACAGATTGCCCTGCCCCTCCACAAAGCGGGAGAACAGCCCTTTGAAATAGGGGGTATCGGTCTCAAAACCGGTGGTGATGAAGCTCTTGAGACCGTTACTGATCTCTTCTGAAAGGAGAGTCGGTTGCATATATTAGAGATGGTTTAACATTTTTCTATGTCATTAAGGTGAGCTAGTCTCAGCTTGGTATTCGCCTTTGCGTTATCACCTAATTACCCCTTCCTTCCAACAGCTGTTCAACCAAACGATAGACTGTAGTTCCATTTGTGGTTGGCCAACTAACGGTTGGAGGGTTATCAAGCTCTTGCGCTCTACTGACCGCCCTATTGATTTCTGCCTGACCAAACCAACTTTGTTGAATGCCTTTATCATAACCGGGAAGCACTCTCTTTAAGCGGCGCGAACAGTCTCCAGAAGAGAGTACACCTTGTCCATCATCAAAATGGAGCAACAACCAAAACTCAAATTTGGGTGTCGAAACAGCCAAATGATAATTACTCTCTGCTCTTGTCCATGACAATAAGCTATTCAACTGTTGATCACTCCATTGATCTTTATCGATCACCAACCATGCTTCATCCTCTTTCCGAAGCCTCTCATCCTTCAGATAGTCACGCATTCTTTTCAATACATGGTTCGGTGAGCTTCGATCTTTACTGCTCAAGCATTTCACCCGAACAATGGAGCCCCTGCTATTAAACAGGTTAAGGTACTCTTTTTCCGTCTTTGACCCTTCGGTTGAAATCAGATACAGCTTTTTGTAGCTACGACTTGGCTCTGATCGCTTAAAGCTTCTGCGTGCCATTAGTGGACCTCAGCACAGCCTGTATGGGCAGCAGCTGTACCTAACGTACCTTCAAGAAGAATCCGAGGCACCCCTCCCATCCGCCCCTGCAGATAGCTCTTGCGGATATCCTTATCATAACGAACATCCTTAAATTCACTGAATGAGATCAGCTCAGAAGCTCCTGCACTATTTCGTTCTGTCACCCACATCTCATCTCGGCGCAGCAACTGCTGATCCATCAACAATACATCATGTGTTGTAAGCAATAATTGTGAACGAGACTCTGGTGAACAGCTGGACAGATATGCTGTCAGCAATTGGCGTGTCAACAACGTGTGCAGACTGCGATCCACCTCATCAATCACATACACCTTCTTGCTATTGCTAGAAGATAGATCCAAGAAAGCGGGCAAGAGATCAATCACACGCTGCGAACCATCCGACTCCATACGCATTTCAAACTTGGCTTCGCCACCATCCTCGGTAGGGTGATAGGTAACCAGCTTTTTTGCAACCAACTTGCCATCTTGGTGAGTCACGATAAAACGCTCATTGACCGGCCCACCAAGCAGGCGCAAACTCATCCCCTCTTTCACGTCTTCCAGCAAAGAGCTCTTCATCAGATCTGGAATAGGCAAGCTCTCCAACGGCACCACCTCTCCACCAAGACGATTGATACCTGTGTCGAGTTGAGGCAACAGATCATTCATTGTGTCGAACAGAGGGTTCCCTTCATCCAAAAATTGTTCGAAGGATTCAAAACGTGCATCAGGGGCAACCAGCTCCAATGTATCCCTGAACCAGTCATAAACCGGACGAAAGTTATCTACCTTCTGAGATACTGAATTGGTTAGAAACAGCTGATTCTCTCGCGTACCCCGGAAGGCAAACTGGAGCAGCTGATCCTTTTTCAGAGCTGCACCAAACTCAATCTCCTCACCCTTTCGATCAAACAGAAGCTTTTCGCTGCTGCTATTGACCTGAACCAGCCGCTCCTCCAACACTTGCCTGCGATCTACTACAAAGCTGTACTCATACACGACTTCATCAATCAATAATTCAAAAGCAAAATGTGACGGCTTCTCTTCACCCTTTGTAGCCAGCCGAAATGGCTCCAGCGGAATCAATCCATCAGGATGGGTACCCTTGACCACCAGCATCTTGGAAAAACTGAGTGCAGAGAACAAGTTGGTCTTTCCAGAAGCATTACCACCATAGATCAATGAGACCGGCAGCAATCGGGTACTATACTTTTTTACTTTTGCTACCCGCTCGCCATGCTGGCGCTCTTTACCGGCAACCATTGTGAAAGACGCTGGATCACGAAAAGACTTCCAGTTTTCAATAGAAAAAGAGATGATCATTATGGGTATTCCTATAGGCTTATTGTGCTGCGATCAGATCCCAATATAACGATAAACAGACAGAATTCCAACACATAAGGAGATTTTTTCTCTTTAACTTGTAAAATGCCGGTATTCTGCTCGCATCGTGGTTGAGATCACACCCCCCCTGAATCTCTCTGTAGCTGTTTACCACCCTTTGGCCTGCATTCCTTCATCAATCACCAACTACTCCCATCATAATGGTGGAAGTGCCCATAGCCACTCAGGTCCGCTTTCTTCATCCCTGGCAACCTTTCACCACAATAGGGACAATAAAGCACCTCCAAATAAGTGGCCCAGACCAGATCCCCCTCCTCTTCCAGATAGTGATTCTGCTCCAGGTCAGCCTCCGTTGCCTCTTTCAAAATCCCCAGAATCCAAGCCGGATCAGGATCCTCCTGATAACTCAGACTGACTCCATCGGGCATCTGTTCACATTCATGTTCTATGGGTAATACAGTCACTCTGTTTTTTGCTCCATAGATTTGAAATAGATCTTAATTTCCCCTGCCCTCTGTCTATTCTCAAGTCGCAGGTCACTGCAACAGCTCCCAATACCCGCCCCTGGCTGGTCCTACCCGTTCCAGTACACCATCCTCCTGAAGCTTCTTGATATTTCTCTCGATGCTTCTGGTTGTCACACCAATCCGATCTGACAACTCACTAATGGTTACTTTTTCATTCTCACGGATTGCTTGCAGGATTTTCTCCGACGTTTTCTCCGACGTTTTCTCCGACGTTTTCTCCGACAGGCCTAAGTGAAAAACCACCCACAAATCGGAGTGTTGATAGCTGAACTCTGGCAGCTTCAACCCAGCCTCACGACACGACTGCTGTATTCGCTCGATCCCACGCCCCCAGGACTCGATCATTCCGGCTCGGAAAAATGCATTGGCAATATCCGGGTTGTAGGGTTTAGAGGGATGCTTGCGCAATAGATCCTCAACCCCCCACTCATCTGGAAGCTGGCCACTATTCCAGATCATCAGACGATCCTCATAGACACTGACCTGAACCGGCGTGCTGCTGGCGTAATCCTTATGGATGATTGCATTCAGAATAACCTCTCGCACCTACCATCATCCGTGCGGGGAAGAGCATCAGCTGTATAACTTTCATGGGCACTAATAGTTGCTCTCAAAAATGATACTTCTCTCGCCGCCTACGGAACGCTTCCTCGGTCCCTTCCATGATGTCGAGAACAGCCTTGGTTACAGACGCCTGATCAAGCCCACCGCAAGCAAGTTCTTCACCTTTTCCGTCTAGCGCTTCGAAGGCATAGATCAGTTCAGCGTCTCCGTTTACTGGCAAGTTAGCGTTGTGCGTCGCCATGATGAGTTGGCGCTTCGATTTGACCTTGCGCAGCATCGGAATCAGCTCCCGGAACACAAAATTGGAATCCAACTCATCCTCGGGCTGATCAATCACCAACGGGCCACCTTCCTGCGCCAGCAACAGTGCGAGAGCGGCGGTATTCCGTTGGCCGTCAGACAGGGAACCTTTGGCAATACTGCCTGCCATCGATCCATCCGCTCGAAACAGTTTCATGTCGACGGTGTCTTGTACCCGAGAGCAGCGCAGCTTTTCCCAACGTTCAAGATTGTCTTGAATGTGCTCGAACAGCTCTTGGCTGTTCGTTCCAAAATCCGAACCCACTGAGCCTTGCTCCATGGACAAGCGCTCTTCCAAAAGCTGCCAAGGCGACTCAGCATGTTCCAGTCCGGTAAAAAGCGTGTAGAGAGTCTCCCCACAGCTTTCCCAATTTTTCCCAAGCCGCGTCCGCCCATCAGAGGGCGCAAAGCTCTGCCAGAACTCGCGGAAATTTTTATGATCCTGCTGGTACTTTGCAGAGACCTCGATAAAACGTTGCCTGCCTTCGTTAAGAACAGCGAGTTCGTTGGCTCGCTCAGCGGCTTCAACTCGTTTCTGGAATTGCTCTCGCCAGATCTGGTGCAACTGCTGCATAAGTAGACCAGTATCCCCCGCAGCTTCCTTGAGCCGCTGGATTTCAGTCCCGATTTCATCAATCTCCCGCTGCTTCTTGGCGCGTGACTGGTTGATTTCCTGTAGATGACCAACATCATCCGTTGTCAGACCTTTAGCCGCGCAAGCTTCACTGAATTTGGCGTCGGCCTGATCCAATTCTTCCTGGATCGCATTCCATGCCGGATCGTTAGTCTTAATATCCTCGACAGCGATTTCAAATTGCTCGACAGCTTCACGGATAGTCCGGGCCAATGAATCCTTGGCCACCTTTATCTTGTCATCAAATTGCCTAAACCAGACTGCGTGAGGTGAATCTGTAGCCTGAAATGCTACATGAGATGCAGCGATTATATCGGCCAGAGTGGCAATATCGGTGAACTGCTGGCCTTGTGTTCCAGCAAGCCCTTCGAGGTAGCGTAGCTCGGTCTTGAGAAGTTGATGCTGCCGAGCATCCTCTTGAATCTCACTGCGGGCCTTCCATTGCCTGTCTAATTCTTGATACTCCTGTTGGAGTCGCTTGTAATCCTTTTCGAGAGTCTTGGCCTTTCGGAGATTAGAAAAAGCATCCTGAATTTTCAGCTTGAGCTTGTGCTCCCGTTCCGCAAGCTCATCCAGTTCATTTTTGGTGAATCCATCAACTAGCTCCTGTAGCCGCTGGGCCTGGCGAACGCTTCCGTCATCGGTCTTCGACTCAGTCAGGCGGTTGAGCTGCTGCTGACTGTAAAAGAGAAGAGGCAAGTTATTAAAAAAGGTTTCAGGATCAGCCAGATCCCGGTCTTGCACGGTTGGGCTGCCATTCTGCCAGACAATACGATCTTCGACACCATCCGAGCTAACCCAGCATACCTCAATTTCTGCTTGGGGTTCGCTCAACGTATCGCGTACACGTTCGATCCGCTCTTTAGTTCCGTCATCAATATCCTTCGATTTATCCTTGCCCAAGATGATTCTCAGATATTCAAGCAAGGTAGATTTTCCGCTACCTCGACCACCGATCATACAGTTCATGTTTGGAGAAAAAAACACCTGCTGGTCAGCTAGGAACGCCACGTTCTTAATCGAGATTGACTTGATAGTCGCCTGACGAACACGCAGTGCCGGGTGCGTATCTGTCGAAACATCCTCCGGCAGAATGATGCGAGATTCATGGTCGAGGAATGCCTGGCGGAGCGACTCGATGGAGGGCTCGGACATTTTGAACCATGAGTACCGATAGCCAATGCTGTTGGGTGTCGGCTTTTGATGCTCATCGAAGTCAACCAGCTTCTTATTGTCCGAAGACATGAGTGTGGCAATGGGGCGAATGCGCTTCCAGTCTTCATGGCAATCATCACCAGAGCGAAACAGCTTCTGGAATGCATCGCTCATTCGACTTACGGGCTTGGGAACCTCAACAGCTAATAGATCAGGGTTTCGGTACTCCTCCTGCTGAAGCCATTCACTAATCCGGTCGTTATCAAAAAGGCTGTCTTCGAAAACGTGAGGGACAATAACGATTCCTCGCCATGTGCCGTCCGGATTGGACTTCTGTACAATGCTCAAAATATCGGGGAGGCGCTTTGTTGACTTAGCCAGCCGTTCACCTTCTATACGAGGTCTGCCAACTCCACATTCCGTTAAAATGTGGTCTATGTCATCGGTGCTTGTTCCTGGCTCAAAAAGACAGAGGACATGCATTCCTTTACCGACATCTGCTTCAAGTTCAAACCCTGGAAACAAGGTGATCTTGTGGCTGAACTCCCGCTCAATCTCATCGAACGCGGCCTGCAGATGTGGAATGAAGTCCTTGCTGAAAAAGTTGTGGTCGGTAATGCCCACCACATCCAGACGCTTTTGATAACAAGCTTCCGCAAATGCCTTCGCTGCGGCAGCCTCTTGTCCGGCTTCGAGACGGTCTCCAGCCCAATGCCTTGCATCTGCAGCTGTCTGCATCTGCAAATCGCATTTCAGCCAGCGCATTCCTTTGTAGGTATTCGACATCTTATACATCCTAATTACTGAACTTCTCTTGTTTATATGTAAGGCTGACTTTATTTCCCAACAGTTAAATAGTCAGAAATAACCAATATGTCACTAAGATGACTCCATCTAATCCGATACCAGCTTTTTGTTCCCCCTCTGCTTTCACTTCTCTTACAGTACCTTTCTAAAATACTCCCACGCCACTCGATAATCATCCTCCCGATCACAGCAATCAAACGGGGCATCGTATTGGACGGTTCTTTCTACCGGGCCACTGGATTGAGTATCATCGATGTAGGTTTTGGTGATGACTCCTGATTGGAGGTCTTTGATATCCTCCCAACCCAACGGTATATTCTGTTCATTGCGATCATCGACCTGAATACTGTAGCTGAGATCTTTTTTGTTGGCCTTTCTGGGTAGTCCTACACCAACCAATCCCTTGGAGTTGGTGAAGACAATTCTGCCTTTCTGATCGTACCAAGTATCTGCTTCATACTGGCGCATAACCGGGAACTGTACCCGGTAGATGGTGAGTAGCTCTTCCATCGTCAACCCAAGTGCCATTGCTGCCAGTACATCAATCTCTACCAACGCTTGTCGGCGGGCGTAGTCGGTACGCAATGCGCAGTCTCGATGCCATTCCGGTGTGAGATGGGTGAAGAAGGTATTAAGTAGACGACCACCCTCTTTCGCCCAGCATTGAGAGAGGTTGGCTGGACTCCAACTTAGTCTCCAAAGGTTCGCATATTGATCAACCAGACAGTTAACAAGAAGAACTCGCAAATGCAGTGCAATTTTAAGCTTCATTTCAGCACCACTTAAATCTGGCAAACTTTCCCAAATAAAATGAAGGTTTGCCTTACCTGTACTCTTTACATAAAAATCACCAACAATTGAAGTACAAATCGCCGTTGCTGCAAGAAGGTTGTCGACTGATTGGAATGATGTGCTTTGAACCCCATTTATATGAGCAACACTAGGCGGAAGAATCGCACTGATTAGTGTCCTCTCTCCTGACTGTGAAAGCATTCCTCGGTGACATAGCCGATAAAACTCCGTCACCTTGCGCTTTTTTCCCTGCTCATCGCTCCACGGTACGGTGGGAGTTCGGCTTGCGTACTCTTCTGCACTGCAGTCGGGAACGTAGTTGGTTCGGGGCAGGTAGTCGTCTGGTAGGGTGGTGAGGTCGAGGGTATCGTAAGAACGATTGGTATTACAGGCAGCCCTTGGTGTTTGAAAAAACGGTCTCCCCACAAAGAAGTGTGGTCCGGAGAGTATCCACTCCTCTGCCCCTGCCGGGAAACGGGTCTCGCGGCGGATGGTATGATCTTTCTTCACTGCATTAGTCTCATCAAACATCACTGTTGAGTAGTACTCCCCTTGCAGATCCCCCAGCCGTCTTGGTTGTTGGGCGAATTTCTCCAGTACGGAGAGCAGTTGAGTGGTGTGTAGTGCGGGTAGTCGTGCCTGTTGTGATGGAGTTCCTGGTGCATCGTAGAGTTTGGCAAAGGTTCTCAGTACCTCTTCATCGACCCGAATGATTCGGTCGGCGTGGCCATCGGTATTCCATTTTCCTTCACCATTCTTGATACCGGGCACAATCCCACAGCCATTATGCTTTTCAGACCGTGAAATTGTTGCAGGCGTATACAAATTTGCCATATTATCAAATGAAATTCGATCTAAAGCCTTACCATAAATATTGATGCTGTAATAAATTTGGTTATCAACTTCAGAAAAGAGCTTGAACTGATTTTGAAATAAAAAGTGCCCGCGCAATCGTGGGTAGAGTACCGCTCTGAACAGGCCCCCTTTCGGATCATCATAGATACCTTCCGGGTGGAGAAAACCACTGACCCCTTGCTCTGCCCCAATGCGCCATGCTACCGGCAGGAAACATTTATAGAGGTTAGTTTGCACCCCCTTCAGTAACGGATAGTTCTGGGTTGCATTAAGGAAATTCTGCGTTGCCTCCTGCCCTTCATACTCTGCAAACCACTGCTGCTCCAGCCCGTTAAACTGCTCAAATGCCTGCTGACGCGCTTCAGCCAACTTACTTGCCGAGAGCTTGCGCAGATGGAAGATGGGGTTGGCATCCCCCAGAATACCGCCCTCTTTCCACTCTACCTTGAGCCAGGGAGGATTTCCAAGAATCAGGTCAAAGCCACCACGCTGCTGGAAGATATCAGCAAAGGCGAGTTCCCAGTGGAAGAATTTATGTTGATCCGCCAACTGCTGTACCCGCTGCAGCCTTGGGAAGAACTCCATCACCCGCTCCAGGTGTAGCTGACCACGATGGTCGTGCAGTTGTGGGTATGACTCCTCTGACTCCAGCCCCAGCTGGTGCTGTTCTGATCCGGTTGCCGTTACCGCTGCAGGTGTTGTTCGTCGCTCCTCTGATTGTGTTGGGATGGGTT